>Ga0193740_1000006_pt1 | contig 53805 bp, 61 predicted proteins | sample L2s1metaG_FD_145072 | JGI IMG/M metagenome (GOLD analysis project Ga0193740, IMG submission 145072) | Soil microbial communities from a riparian zone of the East river system, Colorado, United States - L2s1 | ecosystem: Environmental > Terrestrial > Soil > Riparian zone | place: USA: East River... | reverse complement strand
TATCCTATTTCAACGAAATACTCTATCTTCCCCTTGTTGGTTACTTTTAAGATTGTTTAAATAACACCCAAATTCTAATTAGGGGGACCTAACAAATGAAAAAAGTCAATATCAATCTAAGATGGATCATACTAATTGCCGCTATTCTGTTGTCAGCATCATTTTCGGAACTAAAGCTAGGCTTTGGACAAGAAAATGAACCAGCTCAAAACGGAGAATCAAACGAATTTGTCGAGTACTTGGAAAATGCCAGGAATCTACTGAATCAAACATCAGTTGAATTTAAGAATAGCAACTACACAGGTGCAGAAGAATTAACAAATACTGCCTATCTAGACAATTTCGAACATGTAGAACATGAACTTGAAGAAAGAGGCTCTCATGAGTTCATGGAGGAGCTTGAACATATGATGCGAGAAGAATTGCGTGATTTAATACAGGATAAGGTCGATCAAACTGAGCTGGATATGCATATTAATGCTACTGATGCCAAATTAGTAGAAGCAATAGACTTGGTAAAGGGCACTGAATAGAATAGAGATTTGATTTTGAGTTAAAATCAAATTCTACTCAATTTTTTCTCTTAGATAACAACTCATTCAAGATATTACAGCTCTATAGGTTTGAATTTTTGTGAAATTGATACTCTAAATAGAACTTGAATATTACAGTTATGCACGCTGTGAAAAGTAGGAATTGATACAAAACAATAAATCCTGAAATTCCCATTTCAGAACTTATAGATATTCTTTTAAGGATCTAGACAAATATCATACTATGACTATGGATGCCGCTCGGAGGTGGATGAAGTGATCGATTATGTTGGGGCAATCATTCTCAAATTATTATCATTTTCATCGAAATGGATCGAGCAATATGTTATTAATAATGTTTTAGAATTTGTAAAAAGTTTTGAACACTTCCTCATGGTTCTTACTGTGGTAGCATTCTTCCTAATAATAATATACATGACAATGAAGCAATTTAAGAAACTACCAAAATTTTATGTTATAGAAATCGAAAACATTTATGGTAATAAAACAGCCGTAGATGGGTTAAGAACCAATTTCACAACATTTGCTGCTGCAAAGAGTTACGCTCATTTCTATTCAAACTTGTATGGCCAGCAGTACAAGTTCAGAATTGTTGGTCTTAATCGAATACTGAATTATCCTCATGACTGACTATTTTTCCCAGTTTGATTAAGGTAAGTCTTGTTTAGGTCTGGTCAAATCACGATTAGCGATTTCACTATTTTATCTCATTAAGCCAGCTTTTTAGACAATCAATACAGATATGGTATTCACGCGGGTCCGACCCAGAAGGAGAGTAGAACGATTTATACTTTTCACACTCTTTTCTGCAAAAATCGCATTCCATAATAAATAAATATTAACATTACATTTATGTCTGATCCTATCTGTCAATATCTCTAATCCAATATCTCTAATTAAAGATACTAAAAGAACTTTTGATGGGCCCTATCTTGTTAATTTCAATTGCAAATTTCCTTAGATTTGCTGTAAGGCACTATGAAATTTTTCCTTACATTTTCAAATTAAGAATGTACGATGATCATTACAACATTGTCTTGTCTTGGTAACTATCTTTTCATATGATTCATTATTACAAGGAATGTTGAACGATAGTTTAGTGGATCGAACATAATATTATAGAAGCTCGTTTAGCATATCAACACAATCTTCATATTGGTATTGTTATTACGTATTATTATTATGTAATTTTTTTCCCTAAGGGAGTATCAAGCAAAGGAGTTTTCAATTTGTCTTTAAGTATAAAAAAAATATTGGTTACAATAGATGGTTCTGAAGATTCTATGAAAGCTGCTGAGTATGCAATTAGTCTTGCCAAAAAATATAATGCTGAATTAATAATATTATATATATTGTATTCAGAATTGGGGTTTGCTTATTCAAATCTATTAGGAGTCACTACTCCAAGAGCTATAGTGGATGTATTAGAAACCCAAAAGAAAGACGTGCAAAAATGGTTTGATGAAATAAAAAGTAAACTTGCAAACACGAAGATTATTGTTTCGGTGTCATCGATTGTCGGTGAAATAGTAGGATTTGCAAATAAAGAAAAAATAGATTTGATAATATTGGGAACAAGGGGAAGAACTGGATTTAAAAAAATGTTACTTGGAAGTGTAGCAGAGGGTGTAGTCAATTCATCATGTCCTGTCATGGTAGTAAGATAACTTCGTTGTATTATGCTTAGAAAAAGGCTATAAGTGGAAAATCTGGATTTGAGAGGCCACAGAAAACTCACATTTTATTCAGAAAAGTAGAGTTCAAGAAATCAGAAAATATGTAACTATTACTCAGCCTTAATTAAAAAAGGAAAAATGAAATTTTTTGTGATAAAATTTAGCTAAAAATTTCCAATGTTTTGGATATAGAACAATACTAGAAACTATTGATACCGAAAGCTCATAAATCTGCATGTTCATAATATGACGATGCTAAAAAACAGTAAACAATTTATTAATCTGATAAATATGTGCCGCGAAGAAAAAGAAATTGGAAAAAGATGGCAACTATTGAATCACATTAATTACTTGGTGCCATCAGAGCTTAGGGTATCAATCCCATCGATTATTAGTCATGACTGTATAGATCAGATTTTGAGCTCTATGGAAGAAAAAATTTCACCTCCCATCTATGAACTTACATCATGATTTACAATTTGATTCGAAATTAGATTCCTCTATTCTTCTGCAAAATTACATCTAGAGAATAATTTTTAGATATTATTCTCGGTGCAATTCTAGCATATGTTCTTTCAATTCCTCTTGGGTATTGAATGTCATTCCGCATGCTGCGCATTTTTCTTGACCATCCGAAGACATACTGTACAATATTCAATATAGAATATAACGATTTCAATCTTGCGCATTCATAATAACACAAAGATGAGAGTACTACTTCATATGAAATATTTTTTCTGGTTTTATCTTTAATATCACTCTTCGTTCTCCTTTTGACCTTCGTGGAAATTTATCCAAGTCAATATATTTTCTTGCTAGTTTATCAATATGTTCTTCAGCTGCATCTCCGGTAATTTGATCTATCACCTTACCCCTAATGGTAACCATTTCATACTGATTATTTTGATCAATTATTGATAAAGCTACTCTGGGATCTCTAGAAATATTCGTCTGTTTTATTCTACCTAATGCAGTATTGATTAGAATATTACCATTTTCAATATCAACCCAAGTGGGAGTAACATGCGGAGAGCCATCTTTCATTAACGAAGACAAAAAGGCAAAATTCTTCCTTTCAAAAAGTTCTCTAATATGAGGGTGACTTAACTTCTCATTTGATTGTTCACTCATAGACAAATATTGACATTATTTTTAATAACTGTTTCGTAGATACGAGTATGTGATATTGTATAATCAGGTTTTTTATATATAAGGAATTTTCATGGAAAATGAGTCGAAATTTTCTTATATTATTGTGAGAGATAATACTGAAGTTGAAACAAAGTAAATCGGATGACGTAAACAATACTATATTGAAGGTACTGGCAGAAATTGAAGAAAAGGCAAAAAAAGATTATCTTCCTTCGATAGGGCCTATTAAGGGAAAAATCATAGAAGATGTTATTAAGGATCACAAACCAAAAAAGGTACTCGAAATTGGAACATTGCACGGATATTCGGCAATATTAATTGCAAATACTATGTTGGGTTACATTTACGGAAAGGAGAATTTTGATATTGATTTTAAGTCAAGTGAGCCTATTCTCATAAGTGTGGAAAAGGATGAGAAACTTGCAACTATAGCAAGAAATAACATTGAAAATTCAAGATTGTCTAAATTAATACAAGTAATTAATGGCGATGCGATAGAAGAGATTCCAAAGCTTAAATCCAAATTCAGTATGATTTTCTTGGATGCCACAAAGAGCGAATATCTAAAATATCTTCAACTTATTGAAGAATATGGTTTACTAAATAAAAGGGCAGTGGTGGTTGCAGATAATGTAATAATCTATGAGGATGAGATGAAAGATTATTTAGATTATGTTAGGTATTCAGGCAAGTATGTTAGTCACACAACAAAGACAACCCTGGAGTTTACTAAGAATGTTGAAGATGCTCTTGAGGTGAGTATTAATGTTGTCTTGTAATATCTGAAACTTAGTAACCAATGTATGCGATAATTACCAGACCACATAATCCATTAATACGATGTTATCCGATAAGTAATAATATTGAGCACAGAAAAAAAGAATCCCTTCAAACGTGATCAGGCATTAAACGACGCAACTAGTGGACAATTTGGAGAGGAACCTGTAGATATTCCAGACGATCATTCCGAAATGCAAAAGCAAGAGGATGAACGAAAAAAAACTGCCAGAAAATTTTCAAAAAATATTAAATAATTATCCAAACTCAGTTCGGTCTATTGATTAGCCTTATACTTTAACCTTGACCCTTATTCCATCCAGTTCATGTGTTAACTCAACAAATCATCTAAATCCGGGATGAAGGTGTCTCAGACTTTATAGTCAGTGCATTATGATAGCTTTTAAAAATTGCTGGAAGCATTCCAATTGGTTCACCATCTACTGAAACAGTAACAGTAACATTTCTCTCTTTTGGCAAGAACTTGACTTCTGAAGCTTGATAATAGAGTATATCCTCTTCATATTTGTAAGTACTCGTACCCTTTAGTTCGATTAATTTATCAATCATTTTGAAACTCCCAGAATTTTTCAATATTATGATATCCATTAAACCGTCTGAAAACTTTGCGCGAGGCGCTGCTTTGAAACCCCCGCCAAGGAAACGGCCATTTGCAACAATACCCATTGTCATTTTAGAAGAGATTTTTTTATCTCTATCAATTACTATGTCGCATTCATTGCTGTTGTAGGATGGAAGGGTTGCAACTATACTTGCCATCGTAGATACAAAACGATTTTTTATTTTTCCCCTAACTCTCTTGGATCTATCTATGATTTCCGCTCCAATACCAATTTCTGCTGCATTCATAATAATTCTATTATGAGTTAAAGACGGAGTGTCTTTGTCGGTTATAACAGCTGCTATAACATCCATCTTGCGTCTCTTCATGTGCCTAATACGCATCAAAGCTCCTACTCCTTGATGTTTTAGTCCGAGAGACCTTGCTAGTACATTTCGACTTCCAGATGGGATTACATACATGATACCTTTTGAATTTACTGGTTTAAGTCTGGAATCAAGATTAAATTTTTGAAAGTCTTTAATATGCTTATTTTGTGATTTAAGGCCAAAAAACCCATTCACAATTTCATTAATAGTACCGTCTCCTCCTATAGCAACAATATTCTTGTACCCTTTTTGTAGTAACTTACGTGTAATAAATATACCATCATTGGATTTCTTCGTAAAAATAATCCTATGATCTTTGGGTAGAAATTCCTTAACTTTATTATAAGTTGCGATCCAGGTTTTTCCTGTGTTACCTCCTTGAGAATTCGGATTTAGAAGTAAAATCATTTCGTTTACGTTTATTCTATTCATTTTTTTTAGAATAATATTATTATTTGAAAGCTTATTTTTAGAATTTTTCAATTATCTATCTCTACCAGACAAAACCCCATACTAAAAAGCATACTAAAAAGAGTAATCAATTATATTCAACATTTAATAAGAATGAAATTAATATATTTTTTTATACTCGCCGAAGAAACAGTATTTCAAAAGTTATGTCACCATACTAATTTCACATTTATAGAATATTATAAACTAATCCTATCGAGATGTCGTCACGTAGGTTCTATTATATTTTTAAATTAATACTTCTTTTATTATATTTTTAAATTAATACTTCTTTTAAATCTCAGCTGCAAACAGGTCTGCATAAAAAAATTATAAAAGTGTTATAATTTTTCGAGTTTACTTGCTACTATTCCCACTTATTCCTTCTTTTATCTCCCCTGTTAGATTAGCAAATACACCTGCAGCCCCTGCACCAATTTTTTGGGCAGCTTCGCCAGTCTTATTTCCGAATTCTCCTAAAGCTTCACCTGTTCTGTTAACTGCTGTTGAAGCGTTTTGTCCGAGTTCGGGAGCAGTCTGGTTAGCTGAGGCTGTCATATTGCCCGCAGCATTCGACGCGTTTGTTGTCAGATTTTGTGCATAACCTATTGGCACATAGATTAACGCAAACGCTAATACTAAAGTGACGGTTCCAATGTAAAGTTCTTTATTCATCAAAAATACTTGGACAACATTGTTTTAATAGTTTATGCATCCAAGTTCAGTTCAAGATCTTGCTATCAGAAGGTTAAGTTACCATAGCTTGAACAAACATATGACAATATTTACCTCATCACAAATTTGCTTTCGTTCGCAACTTATTAGCTGTTAATCAAATTCTGTTTCCAGAAGTTTTTCAAAAAGAAAACGTTAAGATTATTTGTAATACAATTAAGTGTAATGGTTAATCATAAGCATGAAAAGGGCACCGAAAATGTATTAATATTGCAGGGCGGGGGTTCCTTAGGTGCTTTTGCATGTGGAGTTTTCAAAGCATTTGCAAAAAAAAATATAAAATTTGACATAATAGCAGGAACTTCAATAGGCGGTATAAACGGCGCGATAGCTGCAGGAAGCAGAAATGATAAACCTGAGAAGGATTTAGAAGATTTTTGGCTAGAGTTAGCACAAAGCAGCTACAACATAATACCTGATACCTTCACATTTGATTTCGATTATCAAAAACATCAGACCAAGTTGAGAAGATCACCTGCTGCGTCTATGAACGCTGCATTTTTTGGAGTTCCTAATTTTTTCATTCCGAGGTGGTTTAATTTCAATATTTCTAATCTAAATCCATCAAACCTAGAGGAATACATTCAGCCACCTTGGAAATGGACTTATATATATGACAATTCTATTTTAAGAAATACAATCGAGAAATATATAGATTTTAAAAAAATTTCCCCAAAGGCGCGACAAATAGATTCTAATTCTAGTAACAGTAACGGCAACAGCAACAGCAATAGTAATACCCGTCTTATAATTACAGCAGTTGATGTACTTACTGCAGAACCACTTATCTTCGATAGTTATAAAAAATCTATTGAAATGAAGCACCTTCTTGCCACTATCGGTTATCCACAATATGGCTTTCCATGGGTGGAAGTAAGTGAAGGTACGTTTGCTTGGGATGGGTCGCTATTGAGTAATACACCAATACGCGAGGTAATGGTAGCATCCCCAAGCAAAAACAAAAATATTTTCGTTGTGGAAAATTATCCGAAAAAAATAGAAAAGCTCCCTGCGAATATGAGCGAAGTCATGTCAAGGGCTAAAGATATTATGTTTAGTGATAAGACTCAAAGTCTTGAAAAAATGTCCAAACTTATAACAAGACACGTATACTTGATTGAAACATTATATGACATATTTCAGGAATCTGATAAATCAAAGATAAATAAGGATAAGATTGATTTTATCACTAAGGAACATTTAACACTTGTCGAAAAACATGGTGCCAAAATCCTAAAGCTAAATAGAATCACCAGGATTAATCCAGAAACACCATACCCTTTACAAAACGCCGACTTTTCTGTCGATACAATTAAAGAATTGATTAGACAAGGGGAGAAAAAGGCATTAGACTATCTAAACTAACAGCTCGATATTTATGTTGATTTACATCTATAAAAGATTGATACTAATTCACTATAAATAATAAAAGTCATACGTTTATTAATTTAGTAATTTAACTAGAACTAATGTTTGATAACTAATATAGTATCTTCTTTTTCCATTCATTATTTTCTTCCTCTTCGGGTATTTTGGTCCACTTATCATATGCCTCATTGTATTTTTTACTCCAACTATTACAAGTATTATGTACCTTATTTGAGATACTGAACTTGCTATTAGTCTCTATTTTTTCATCACTTATCTGCACGTCTTTAGAATTTGAGATATTGGAGAGATATTCTTTATCATGCCTATTTTCCATATGTTCCTGTATAACAGGATTATCAGCATCTCGCCAAATAATTAATCCATCCGAAGAATTTAATGCGATTGATAGCGTGGCCATTATGAGGCGATCTGTGGGAGGACTGTAATCAAGTTTGGAATAGTTATAAGTTATGGTGGGATACACTACATATCTTATAGGCTTGTCAAAAATTTCTGAGAATATTTCCAACTGCCTCTCCAAGGTTGAGACATTATAATAACATCCACTGGCCACCACTAAACCATCAATAAAATTTTTGTATTTGTTCACGACTGTTCCAGTTTTTGTACCTTCAAAATAAACTGTTGGATAAAACTTTACGTCTTTACTTTTATGTTTAAGCTCCTTTGAGAGCTCGGAATATTCCATGAAATCCATATTGTTCTTGAATTTTGTATCAGATCTCGTACTTATCCAGTTGAAATCATCAATCGTAAAACCCTCAAATGATCTTGAATATTTCCTTTCAAGAGAATTAAAATATTTTATCCAGCCATTCCAATTGTAACTGGTACTAGGGTCCCCTTCAGATGGAGGTAAGAGAATGATTATTATTCTCAAATTGGTTTTGTTTGCAGCGTCTAACAACTCGTCTGTGATTTTTCGAGACTTAGGATCTAAGTTATTCATTACATAATAGTACTCATCATATCCCTTTTTCAGAAGGGTGTCCATTCCTTTTTTTTGTTCTACCGCTTCAAGATGCTGAAGTGCAAAACTGGTATTCATAGGTGTCCAGAGTCCAATTGTAGTGTTTCCAGTAATCCCCTCTCCTGAAGCAATAAAATTCATATTATTAGCTTTGTTAGTATCACTTTCTGCATTTATTTGCTGTAATATTTCTACCGCATCTGTAGACTTTGAAATCAAGAGATGAATATCACCTAGTGAACGGAAAAAAATGGAAACCAAATTTGTATACGAATGAACGGATTGTGCTATTAAGAAAGAAAATATACCTATACCAATAAAAATAACTGATATCGGAACTTTCATGGAAAACAGACAAAATTTGCGGTTCTTTTAAATATATACTAATACTATTGTCTTGCCTTTCTAAATCCAGTGTGTCCTCCTATGGATAAGTAGCTCCTCTTCTGTGTTTACCCTCCAACCACAAATCTCACACAAGAGGAGATTTGCTATTTCATCAATCCTCTTTGGAATGCCCACAGTAAGAATATTCTCCAATTCCATGATTTGGTATCTAGTTAAATTATGCGAATCTAAATAATTTCGTAAAATTTCCAAAATAACTCTCTTCCCATTTCTTTTATTATTTTTTTCTAACGATACGCTCATCTCATCACTATCAGGTATCATATAGATACTAGAGACTAGTTTCTGAGATGATAGATAGCTTTTCACAGCTTGGGCAAGAAATATGTCACCAGCAAAATTGATTATTATATTTTCCATATGAACCAAATTTGTATTTGTGTAGGATACGATTTGTTCATCAACAATATATAGTATCAAGTTCAAGGCCTTGTTACTAAATCGCTACTACAAAACAACTTAAACTGTTGGACAAAAAGTAATAGTTTTAACTAAAAATCTATATTCTAAAATAGACCCAAATACAAAAACATTCTAGTAAAAAATGAGAAGTGAATTTACTTTGACATTTGAGAGAAAGCAGCTTCTGCGGCGCTCTTCATTTCCTCTTCTGAAATATCTTTTTTATGTGTCGCTATTGACCAGAGATGTCCAAATGGGTCCTCCAGTCTACCATTACGATCTCCCCAGAATTGGTCCTTCACAGGATCTAGAACTTTGGCGCCAGCAGAAACTGCTTTACTGAAAAGAGCATCGACATCATCGACATATACATACATGGATACTGGACTTCCACCTATCGACCTGGGGGAATGACACTTCATCTCCGGATATTCATCTGACAGCATAAAGACAGAATCACCTAACTTTAATTCAGCGTGAGCAACCCTACCATCAGGACCCTTCATACGACATCGCTCTTCAGCACCAAAACCATTTTTATAAAATTCTATTGCCTCGTCTCCATTTTTCACAATTAGAGCAGGTGTAATCGAATGATAACCTTCTGGAATTTTCCTTATTTCATTCATGGATTATTTTATATCTTATCATATTTATTAATTATATAAATAGTTAAATAATTAATTAATTATCTGATATTGATGGAATCTGCATGGAAGGCAATTTCAGATTCAAGTAGACGCAAAATCCTGCTTTTGTTAAAGGAAAGAGATATGACACCAACTGAAATTTCAAAATATTTTGAATTTACAATGCCCGCGGTATCTGTTCATTTGCGAATCCTTAAAAATTCTGACTTGATCTTGGAAAACAAGATCGGAAAGAACAGAATCTACTCTTTAAACAAGGAAAAGGCATTAGAAATGATGAATTTTTTTGCAGGAATGTGGGATTATAATCTCAAAAGTCTAAAGGAATTTTTGGAGAATCAAAAGGTTGCAAAAAGATGAGTGATAACTATACGGTAATAAATCGTGAAATAATAATAGAGGCTCCGATAGATAAGGTATTTTCAGCAGTATCTGATCAAGATGAATTAACCAACTGGTTTCCAGATATTGCTGTATTGGAAAAGTGGCAAGGAGGAAGAGTATCTTTTAGATTTTTGAAATCGGACAAAAACAATCTTGATAAGGATCATGAAATGAATGGCAAAATTATTAAATTCATTCCAAATAAAGAATTATCATATACTTGGCAATTTCAAAACATGCCTGAATTTAGTACAAATACATTAGTAACATGGAGATTTGAATCACTAGGTAAAAACAAAACAAAAGTCATCCTAAGGCATAGCGGATTCACTGAGGATGATAGAGAAAAATATAATGAACACTTACAAGGATGGACATGGTTTGTTAACAGGCTGGGAAACTATTTAACAAAAGGTGAGCCATGATACGTGAGAAATCAGCATCTAGTAACAACCATATATTACACTTTGGATAAATAGCACAATACAGGTGAAATCTACCTAATAATGAAAGTTTTATCCGAGACTATTCAGGTACATTCTGGAAGAGAAGGTGATATCATTGATATCACTGAACAGATATCAAATGCAGTAAAAGAGAGCAACATTGAAAATGGAAATGTTACTATTTTTGTTTCAGGATCGACAGCGGCAATAACAACTATTGAATATGAACCGGGACTTATTCATGATTTTCCGGAAATGTTGTCCCGAATAGTACCAAAAAATATAGAGTATAAGCACGATAATACTTGGCATGACGGAAATGGTCACTCCCATGTACGCTCATCACTGATAGGGCCTAGTATAACTATTCCAATTATGCATACTAAATTGACGTTAGGAACTTGGCAACAAGTAGTTTTGTTAGAAATGGATACACGATCTAGAAATCGAACTGTAATTTTACAAATCATGGGCGAATAAGGAATGGAAGGTCATTACCAAGAAAATCTTTTACATACATGTATCCATCAATTTTGTCTAGAATGATTTCTCAATGGATAAGTCTTCCATCCAATCCATAGAAATTAGTGCCAAGTACCTTGCCATCTGTATTATTTATTCTGATTTGTAAGTATCCATAGGATTTAGTGTTCACAAAAGGCCACTCTGGACTATTTGTCGCATCATGGTTACTTCTACCACCACCTCCAGAAATGAACCAGCGACCATTACTTGATTCGGCCATTAAATGATTGTGTGCAGCTATTTCATAAACTTCAATACTTTTTGATATATTGCTTTGAATACCTGATAGCATTACAATTGTTGAATTTCTTACTGAGTGATGTGATTCAGGTGGTGTGTGTGCAGGTTTATGAGCCAGGAAAAAAATATTTTTAATTCCTTTCATCAATGTTCCATTTGTTACCAATGATTGTCCCCATTTTGTTTGTGATTTAGTATCTCCATTTGTGTTCAACCCTATCAATAAGGTCGTATCATTTGCAATTTTACGATACCAATGATCTCCGCAATATTCTCGTGTATTCTTTAGAAGCTTTGAACTCCCATCTTCTTTTGAGTCATGATTACCTATTAGGCAAGCTAATTTGTTCCCTTCTTTGAAATGCCCATAAGTAGCATTAAAAACCTTTAAGTTAGATTTGTAACATAGATCTCCAAGAATAATTAAGATATCAGGATTATCTTTTTCAACCTGATCGTCTAGGTGATTAGAACAATCTATATCACCTACAGCATTAATTACTGTCGCACTTGAATCATTTTTCTTACTGCCATTAATCATGGATGAATTAGCAGTACTTTGATTAGCAACAACCTGTGAAAATGAAAGAGAAACAAAAAGAGTAACAAAAATCATTAATAATAATGGGTATAATATGTACTGAATCTTGATCATTATCTATTTCAATCCTGGGTTTTTGATAGTAAAGCCTTGTGGTACAACCATTTAAGTGATGAATAATAACTCAATATAACCATATATTCAATATAGTTCAAAATGATTCCATAGGATCAATACTCATAATCCTAATAGGAGTAGTTCAGCTGTCTCTTAATATGTTTAACAAGAATTCTTGTAGATTGTGCGGCTCTAATTTGGTACCGTCTGCACTCTGCAAAATTTGTAAAGAGTCTGTAAAATGGACTTGTGATAAATGTAATAGAATAGAGGAAGTCAAGCATTCAGATTATTATTGTACAATTTGGATGAGCAGGAGGTTAGGATTGGGATTAGAAGATCCAATTGGATTTGAGATGATCATAAACAGATGAATGTAACAGACCTTGATTCCACAATACAAATTGATGCCAAGCTATGTGGGTCTTTCCATAGGAGAAAGATTGCATATTCTATTATGGATTTTAATCATTCTCTTTACATTAACAAGAAGGATATAATTTTGGGACAAATCCGTGCATGTGAGCTCCTTTACAAATACACTTTGATGATATTGATAGGAACGTTCTGAGGAAAGAAATATTAGATTTAAAATTAATGCTAGATCTCATAGAATAGTAATGATATCCCATATCGTTCGAGGACGTTCAAGGAGAACTTTGTGAGGTTAAGTTCCTTCTTATGAAAATTGAGAATGCTATTGGAATCAGTGAAGCTAGAGCTATAGTAAGGAATATCAAGTTATACGAATCAGAAGAGGGATACGAACCAACACCCTCCACGAATACCTGATTTGCCTGCATGTAAATGCCTGCAACGGCAGGTCCAACTGAACCTCCAACCAAATTAAAGAGAACAGTCATGCCAAGAGATATTCCGCTAAACTTTCTCGGTGTGGATTGAAGAACAATATCGAATCCGCCAACTTGCATTAATGATAATCCTCCGGCAATTACAGCCAAATTTGTCGCTACTAAACTTCCGTTCGAGTGAAATATGAGTAGGCTAGAAAATCCTACAGCACTTACTATACTTCCAATTATGGTTGGCTTTACGTTACCTAGTTTAGAAACTATAAAGCCAGACGATGGAGCAAATAACAGAAACACGATCATAAATGGAAGTTGAATATTTGCAGTTGTTATGACGCTTTCCCCAAATCCAAATGGTTGAGGACTCCTTACTAGCACAGGTATAGTTTGAAAAACTGTAAACATAGACAGAAAGGCAATAACTAGAATGATATTGGCTGAAAGGATGGTATTATTAGTCAGCAACTGGAAATTAACCAATGGTGATTTTGATCTCCTCTCTACTATCACAAATAGTACTAATGAAGTAATGCCTATGAATAAGAACATTCCAATTTGATAAATTTCAATATTATCCGTATGTGAATATGACAGAACCATTAGTAACGAAATTATCGTAACTGCAAGAGTTACGGTACCCTTCATATCTATACTTTTCTTACTAGTGCTAGTCGTGGTTTCTTCATCAGGATCATTTATCTTATTGTCAATCGTATCAGAAGAATAACGTATCTCCGGTGACTCATTCGCGTTCGTAGATTCTTGCTTATCATGAATATATCTCCTTATGATAAACCATAATCCTATGGCAACAAATACAATTGAAAAAAACGTAGTTCTCCAACCAAAATTCTCTATTATATTCGCTCCCAATCCTAAACCAACCACAGAACCAGCTGCGAACATAGAGCTGAACACACCCACACCTATTGCAAGTTTATCTTTTGGAAACTGATCTCGTATAATTCCAAATGCAATAGGGAACATAGAGATGCCAATTCCTTGGATTACTCTGGCAACTATCAGAAATGCAATATTAGTTGAAAGTCCTCCTAAAGTAATTCCAATAATATAGATAATCAATATGATCATTACCATTTTCTTCCTACCGTAGATATCAGAGAGCTTTCCACCGAGCGGTGTTGCAACAGCCCCTGCAATAAGGTATGCAGAAAGAATCCATGAGGATGTATTATAAGAGATATCAAATTCCTCGATTATATCGGGTATTGCAGGTAGTAACATGGTTTCACCGTACATAGCAATTAAAAGTGCCGAACCTAAAATCGCTAATGACATCCAGGCTTTTCTAGGAACTTTTTCATTCAAGGAGGGTGATGCCGGATTTCCATTATTGTTACTATTATATGGTTCCGTCATTTCAATTCAAATCGTCTTTATATGATGGGCGTATACATCTTTTTAATGTATCTAATTCATTTGAATCAAAATTCTAATTTTGAGAAGATTTATTGTGAAAAACAAAGTCCAGTGCAGTTGATATCTACCAATGTCATATAACAACCTAAAATCCAGTTAATATTTAGAAAAACATGCCTAAATTTTCATGTTTTTATGATGAGGAGAAGATATCGGGTATCTTATTTTCATTTCTATCAATGTATTTGTGATTATTTTTGATATCGCCCAATTTCTAAACCATTTCCTGTTTGCCGGTATAACATACCAAGGAGCCTTTTTTATGCTACAATTGTTAATTGCATCTGTATAGGCATTCATGTATTCTCCCCATTTTTTTCGCTTTTTATAATCCTCCTCATCAACCTTCCATTGCTTATCTGGATCTGACAATCTCTCGAGAAGTCTTTTCTTTTGCTCTTGTTTACTTATATGTAAATAGAACTTTAATATTTCCACATTATTTTCTGCTAGCATTATTTCAAATTGTCTGATCTGATTAATTCTTTTCAAACGCATGGATTCAGGTACCAAATTCTGAACACGAGCTTCAACAACATCCTCATAATGAGAACGATTAAACACTCCTACGAGGCCTTTTCGAGGTACTGCTTTATGAATTCTCCATAAAAAATCATGTGCTAGTTCTTCAGATGTCGGCAACTTGAATGATTCAACTCTACAGGAAACCGGATTAAAGGCACTTATCACATGCCTTATTATCCCGTCCTTGCCAGAAGTGTCCATGCCTTGGAGAACAATTAAAAGTGATTTTTCATTTTCAACGTAGAGTTTGTACTGTAACTCTGACATTATTGATTTAAGCTTAGGTAGTTTGTTATCGAGTTCGTCTCTGGTTTTACCAAATGTATCATCAGGATCAAATTTGGAAAGATCCATATGTCCTGCAGTAGGAATCAACAACTCCTTGATATATTTCATTATATAGGTTCCAACGACTATGCTTATAACAATAGTTTTTGAGTTAGTGGTTATACCTATTCATAATGAATCGATGCATCTTTTTTTGAATTGGCTAGTTAATCTTATAAAAATCAAAGTGCCGAGAAGTGATAAACTGGTGGGTCTGTAATTGGTGGTAATAAAGGGCGACCCACCAGTCATGAAGCGGTGTTCTCTTGGTGTTTAACCTATTAGCTTAGTGCACAACATAGGATAAAATCATTTTAGTTTAGTTACTTTCCTAATTGTATCAAGTATCATGTTACAGTATACTAATTTCTGTTAATGATTTTATTTGGAAGAACCATATATTGCAATAGATTCCAAATCGCTAATTTCATGTCTTTCTAATACCAAAATTTAGCTCAATGCCTCTCTTTTTAGAATAGCTGTACGTAAATGAATCATTGGGCATTACCGGAAAGCTAGACAATTGATCCTGATTGCAACGCGGACATTTGTTATTTCTTGCCAATGTCTCCTCGAGATAATTCTTGCTAAGACACGTTACAGTCCAGAGACATTGGTCACATAAAAGAAATATTATTTCGTTTATCTTGGGATTTTTGGAGTCACTCATTATCTTTCTGTTACCTTCATTATTGTTAACTTTTTTGTTTATGATACTCAATTTTGACTATTTTTGAATACTCATATCAATAAGGTAGCTTTACTAATCTGGATTAATGAATTTAGAGCTTTCGATTATTGTAAAAGCTGAATCACCATTTCTGTGTTTTCTATAGGTAAATCCATTTGAAGGTCTCAAATGTGTGCAATATTTCTTGTCATCCCTGTTCCGAGACTCAAAGAATGCAAGCTAGTAGTCTTGCGAAAATTAATTTTCGATTGGTAGAGTAAAGCTAAATGTTGCGCCTCTATGTGGATTATTTTCTGCCCACATTTTCCCTCCATGTGCTTCAACTATACCTTTTGAAATGAAGAGTCCAAGTCCCGTACCCATATCCGATTTGGATGCAAATTTTGTAAAAAGTTTAGGCGAAATTTCTGGATCAATACCTGGACCCATGTCTTTCACGCTTATGATAAGAAAATTCTGTTCGGTTTGTTTCTCCCTTTTTAGTATTACGCGAATTTTTCCTTCGTGACTAAAACTAATTGCATTATCAAGTATATTACAGATCACTTGGGTTATCCTAACCTTGTCTATTGTAGCATTGATGTTTTTTATTCCATTCTGAATTATTATCAATTTAGTCTTCTCATTATTGCGTTCTCCGTTTCTCTCTTCTAGTTTGCGGTTATAACTGTCGACAATATCTCTTAAGATCTCACTTGTATCAACAAGTTCTTTTCTTAACACCAAGGAATTATTCTCGATCCGGGTCACATCTAACATTATGAGTGCAAGTCTCTCAAGTCTCTTTGCATTCAATATTACTTCATCAAGGAGCCGTCTATGTTCGTGATTGTCAATCTTAGAATAGAGTAATTCTGAAAAGCCAATTATTGGCTGAACGGGATTTCGTAATTCATGAGCTGCAAAATTGATAAAGTCTTTTTCCAATAATTCGACTTGTTTCATCTTTTCAAAAAGTTCTGCCTGTCTCCAAAAACTCTCGAACACAGCCAAATAAGAGGATATTATGGTAGGACTAATTGAGTATGTAGATAATCCCACTGCGTCATAAGACGTACTTTGTTTGTCATCCTTTAATTCTAATATGAGAGACTGTTTAGAATCTACTATAAGTATAGAGATCTTAGTTTCTAGATTTGCACTTATGGTTCTGATATCTATTTTAGGAACATTAGATTTTGTTTGTTCTATGAGCTGTTCTAACTTATCAGAAGATGGGAGTAGCATTCTAATCTTTACTTTTTGTCTTTCTGATGCATTTTTCAAGAGTGGTAACACTCCCATCGTTATTTGTCTCCTTAAGGCGTTTGAAGAGGAAAACAAAACATTGATCTCTTTTCGGGCCGATCTTACCATATCCCAACCGCGGGCTATGGAATCTACTGGATTCCGAATTATTTCAATCTCTGCTATACCAACCTCTTCTTCTATATCCTTAATTCGGTATCGTGCATCTACTCCTTCTTTCCATAGCTGCTCAAACATGGAAGAAAAGTGTTTTATATACGATCCTTCGTTACTGGATAAGAGATTCTGGATCATTCCTCCTCCAGTCATTTCTTCGACTGTAGCAATAAGTCCATATTTACTAACTGCAAAATTGATAGGCGCTAGATTCTTAACATGTCTTATTTTAACTCCTAGTTTTAGGAATTTCTTGACCAGTTTAACACTGTCTTTTTCAATTCTCATAATCCATCTAATTCCTTCCCCTTCTCCTCTTTTCTGTTTTTCCAGGACTTTTTTGCATAGTTCCAGAAAGCTGTTGTAAGTTAATTGTAACCCACCATGGTTTGATACAACTGACAAGCCAGGAGAGACCTCAGATAAATGAATGATCTGTTTCATAATCTCATCCTGATTGTCCATTATCTTTGTATCCGGGGGAACTGCACCGTTTTGTAATTGCCTTATTCTTTCTTCTGCTGGAATTGATTTACTCCATAGAGTATCAAATATACAGTGTCCATGTTCTACAATTTGAATCATGTCGCTGTAAATATGCTCTGATGCTATGGCTTCACTTTTTTCCTGAATCAATGGTGCAAGATATTCTCCCTCGCTTATCATAAAGTTAGTCTTGACGCCATCTAAGTGTCTTAGCTCATGTACAATACTTAGTAACACCTTACAATATTCAAAGTTCTGATGATTGATTTCGGTGATATATCTAAGCCTTACCCCTCTCCTCTTAGCTGACAAAAATGCATCTTTGATTTGATTTATGGAGACGGCAAGCGACGGTCTAGTATAAGTCATGCAAGTGTCAATGCTATTACTTGCTTTCTTGAAAATACCTAATTCAGTATCTATAGCATTACGCTTTCCAAAAATAACTCGGGTTGTAGGAGCCAACTTTTGTATCCAACTTCCTTGTTCAATAGATATAGCCATGCTCCTTCAATAGTCTTTTTGCATGTTGTTTGACACTATTAATTAGCACGCTTGGGTTTACCGGTTTGATAAGAAATTGGTTCAGCTTTACCTCAGGTAATAACGTAGTTATTTCTTGAGCGATATCAAGTGCGGTGACAAATATTATTTGAAGGTTTGGATCAAGAGACTTTATTTGCTGGTACAATTCAAATCCATTGAATCGAGTCATCCGAATATCTGTAATCACTAGATCATAGTGACGATAATCTGATTCTACGAAATGCGTAAGAGCCTTCTCAGGATCAGTAAATGAATCGACAATCATTCCCGCTGATCTAAGATATTGTGTAAATAGAAATGAGATAGATGGATCATCGTCTATTAGCATTACTGTTAGCACTTTGGGTGTAGAATCAAGTTCATACATAGAATCATTTCTAACTGACAATATTGGCTTTCTATGGATGTCTATTTCTGTAGAGGGCCGTAGCATATATACAGGATATGAATATTTGTTCTCTTTCCAAGACAGTTCCTTTATTTCTTGAAAGCGATAGCGTTTGCCAATTCTTGGAAAAGAATTTACTATTCTCCACAAGTCAGCTCCTATGGCTATTCCATTTGGCGGTGCTTTTTTATTTATCTTGGCACAAAAGTTTATGGTCGGACCAAAGAGATCATACGAGGATGATATTTCACCTGACATCGCAATTTCCAATTTACCATAATCTGCACTGATTCTATAAGAGATATCCGGAAGCAATTCATTATGAAGTTTAGCGTTTAAGATATCACGAGATGAAATCATATTAAGTAAACACTCTAATGCCTGTTTGAATCCATCAATATTTTCTACAGTTGAGGTTTGAGGAAAAAAGAATATTACACCATCGCCTACCGTCTTTAATATTTTTCCATCATGATGTTTGACAATATCCGCGATTTCATTGATAAAGACTGTATAGAATTTCTTGATTTTCCCCGAGTTGTAAAGTTTGGATGTAATCTGAGTGGAACCAACTATGTCTATTATTGAAATGCAATAACACTCCGACTTGTTGGAAAAAACGACTTCACTTTTTTTGATATCTTTTCCTGGTACTTTGAACTCATCTACTCGTCTTCCAATACTGCAGTGACGTAGCGGAGACATCCTAGTTACATATCTCTTACTATTGTGTAGGCCGTCACTTATCTCCATACGTAATATTTAGGCAACCAAGGCTATAGTTCATAGTAAGGAATGAAGCTTATTTCTACTCAAGCTAGCTTATTAATTCAGTCGAGATACATGGAAGGGACATCTCTAGGTTGAAACGTGTACTATTAGTACTGTAAACATTTAGGTTAGTGACAATGATAATCCAAGTGACCCGCAGGCCACTACAATTAAAGATCCGTTCATGCCTTGTTGATTTCAGGGGAGATAATTTGTAAACCGACTACAAATAGTCTGTCATCTTTTTGTATTCGCTTTCTTGGATACACGATGCGACCTGTTTTCTGTATGTCATTGCTGACTTTATGGTAGAAAACTGGTGTAGAAACTCAATCTCCTCCTTTAAGAATCCTGGATTTGAATTGTAGAGTTCATTGAATGCTAGCTTCTGACTTATTCTCTGTAGAGTGAGAAGCCTCAAGTATATCCTGTCAATACCATCTACTATGCCATTATCTAGGAGAGTTTTCGTAAACCTCCTTTTGGATAAATTAAAAATTCCTGTATTTATGTTTCTATCAAATACTGACAAAACCCTAAAGCGATCCTTTATACCAGTGTAGCCTATTATTGTAGCAGGTAGCAATCGCAAGAATTTTAGCGAGTCTTTATGGACATAATTTTTATCAAGAACTACTATAGATCTTCCAAAAGTGAGTATGGCATTCATAATTTGATTAGGCAATCGTTCATCTAAAGTATCACAATTGGATTTAAGCTCTACGGGATATAATGAAATATGGTCAATTCTACATTTTTCGGTTTTAGCAATTTCGGTTAGCTGACCTGTTCTCATGAGGATTTCATAATAGGTTCCAATATGTTCTGTGCTTTGGCAAGCTTTGGTATTATTTCTTTGCAAGACAGCAAGAACTAAATCAAATTGACCAAAGTACCCTTCGCTCTTGATTCTGATTTCAGCTTCAGGGTTTGTAAATGGCAAATTTCCGCCTTTACTATCTATGATGTGTCCTGATTCTATTGAACTAACAAATATGTCCTTTAGTTCTGATTCATTCATTCTTGATTAAATTTGTCAAGGGTCAATAAATATACGACTAGATAATATTATTTTGTAAGTGAATTGCTATTTATTGAGCTAGCCTAGTGAAAGTCAAATTTCTTATCTCAATGAATTTATTATAAAAATATCGCGTCAATACATCATCGTTTGCTTAGCATTTTGGATGTAAATTCGATGTTGGTAAAAGGAGAATTTTCTCAGCACTGTTTGGTAATAATGGAAAACTTGAGTTACTATAATAGAATATCAAATAAAAATGGATAGATTAATTCTATTAATCTATCGTCCCATTAGTTTATTGTCGTGAATGTGTTTGTACTTCTCTATCTGAAAAATCTCGCAAGCTATCTTTTGCAACATTCTCAAATGTCTTTGCGAAGTTTGCATTAAGTCGTGAAAACTCCTTCGCATTGTCTCTTGCATGTTGAACTGATGTTTTCCAAGCTTCCATACTTGCATATAGCACATTATTTGCCAATCTAGTTGAAGCAATAGTACTGTCAGTAACATTGCTTACTGCTCTTGCATAATTTTCTGTAGCTCGTTTCGGAGAGGTCCAGTAAGACCAATATGAGTTCTGGACGTTTTCAACGTACGGAATCCATAAGGATTGGAGTGAATGGATAATCTCTTTTTGAGATTCTAGAAAATTGTCTGCAATATCTTTTGTCGCTTGAATAGTTTCTTCTTGATATTCATTAACGGCTTTTGTATACCGTGGAATTTCCTTTATCGCTTCATCTGTTGTCCTTTTTACTGTCGATTTTGTTTCATCTAGAGTGATGTTGATGATTTCTCTATTTTTTTCCTTATTTGAAGACATATGATATAATTGGAACAAAATACTATATATCTGTTGGTATTAATTGGTATTTAAAGCCATATAGACCCACGCTTTAGATATTCTTGAATCAAGGGAATGGTTCAATTTATACAACTATTGAAGTTTCATCCCATAATAAAACTGGCTTTTAATTAAATCATGAGGATAAATGGGTTTTAATGTTTAATGATCGAAATTCACTGGAACCTGTACAAATCTTAAATTCTTCTTTTTGCAAATCAAATACTAGATTGAATACATGTTATGTTTTCTATTATTGTTGAACTGATTGCTTATGAATAAATTGCAAAAAATCATTTTGGTTTCGCTTGTATCAATTTCTGGGTTTTCATGGTTTTTATCTACAAATCAGCCAGACATGATGAACATTATGATTACCTACAATCCAATATTGTTAGGATTATTTACTGCAAGTTGGACGGCTGGAATGGCAGCAATGATGTTTCCAGCAATAGTACCAATGGTTTTACTTTACAATAAGCTCAGTACCAATGAACAGTCGATATCATCAGTAGAAACGCTTGAACCAAAATTCTCTACACTTAAGGTCATCCTCTTTGTTGGAATGTATCTTGCAATTTGGGCGCTAACAGGATTAGGCTTACTATTAGCATGGTCTATTCCTATGAATAATATAGTTATGTCCAATGATGCAGAATATCTTGGAATAATATTTGGCAGCATTCTAATTGTCTCAGGTATATACCAGTTTAGTTCATTAAAGAACAAATGTATCGGTTATTGCGAATCTCCATTGAGTTTCTTTATGAGAAGATGGAGTAGTGGAGTCGCAGGCGCACTCAAAATGGGTACATTCCATGGACTTTACTGTCTTGGATGCTGTTGGCCTTATTTTCTAATTATGGTGGCCCTTGGATGGATGAATCTCGCATGGATGGGCCTGTTTGCTGCAATAATATTTGGAGAAAAGATTTGGTCTAGAGGAATATGGATTGCAAGGTCCATTGGAATCGTTCTCATAATATTGGGAATATTGAGCAGTCTTGGATTAATCGTATTATATGACAGTATAATAGCAATGAAACTTCAAGCCGGAGACAAGATGGTTATGTAATATGACAGGAAAAATGCAAATGTGAATAAACTATCGCGAATACAACTGATTTTGGCACTTAGACTTCTCTCACAGTTTTAGTTAGTAGTACTATGAAAATTATATACGTTATATGTAAACGGAAAGTGAATTTTTAGGCCGTTACTATCAAAGGATTATTACATACAAGCCCAACAATGAATAAAATACTAACCATAATAAAACGATCAGGAATAATAGCTGATTTTATCACAATGTCGCATGATCATGAGTACTATTTTAACTAGAGTATCATAAACCTGTTAAATACTATTTTAACTTTTCAACATCAAATGGTGTCAATAAAGAATTCAACATATATAGCATTTTCCTAATATACCTCTCCTTTGAAGGAACTATGACTAGTTGTCTTTGATAAAATTCAATCAAGTGACCAATCAGACAACTAGATTCGTGTTTGTTTACTCCGGATAGTTTAGTAAGTATCATAGCATACCAGTACTGCGCCAGAGCCTCCTCGCCACCTTTTGATACTAGATCTAGAATAAAGGAAAAATTAGAATGACATTTTCTACATAGTCCATCATGTACATCTACGTATTTTTTTTCAACTACATGACCACATTTAGCTTTTATCACAGTATTTCATATTCGTTGAGAGGGAATATTAATCATCTGGTAATTCAGGTTCTCTAAGAGAAATAATTACAAATGTATCTCAACTAGTTCTATCTCATCATTGCATGTCTCGCAAATGTTATTGGCCTATGTTGCAAGTGATTATCTTTAGCCGTGGGTCGAATGTTTATATCATAATGTGATCAAAGGGGGAGTACTCAATTAATGGGAAGATATCAAGGTTTCATGGCAACTCCAATTTACAGATTATTGTTATAACTATTACGCTGATGGTTCTTGTTTTCTAGCTCGATATCAAGTCCTATATCGGAAACTTCTTATCTTGACTTTTCATCTGCTGCCCTGGCAGGTGGTTACAAGTATGATCCCAGCCTATCTCTCTCTGGGCCTGGTTGAGAAAACCCGAAAGCCAGATATCATAGTTCACATATGATACGCAATTAGAAGTCAATTATTCCTTTACCAGTATTTTCTTTGCCCCAACGTCATGAACTATGTAATAATCATCAGCTACCTGTATAATGTCTCCAGGAGCTATCTTGCCATGACTTCTTTTTTTTCTCAGTGCTATGCCAAAAGGATTTTGCTCATCTTGAGCAAATTTTAGCCAAATCCTACCTACATTAAGAATGTTCTTGAATTCACATTCCCAAACCAAATCGTATATTGTATCAAGCGCCTGTCTACTCAATTTATTATTACTTAGTATTACGGATTGAACATCAGGCTCTCTGCAGAAATAAACTCTTACTTTCATCTTCCTTGCTCTTACGTAACCCTGAGGGGCAAATAATTCCACCGGCTCCGCTTCGCGCTTTTTGGAAAATTTAACAGAAATCGAAATTTCTCCCATGTAAGACTAAATCTGCACTATCGTATTGTAGGCCCTAGACTCAATCTACGATATTAGGTCGACAATATCTTAAAATATGATGTGCTCGTGCTCTGATAACATCAGATAATAAGAAAGGCAATTGATTTGAAAAAAAATCCTCACAGGTCAGATGAAGATCAAAATTCCGATCCAAATGAACCACCTGATGAAAATAAGCAGTTAAACAAGTGTGAAACAATAGAAGATGGGACAGAAGCATTCATGCAGTGGATGGGTTCATCTGATAAGAAATCTCTTAAATCAGATAATCCAATTGTTTTGATTAAATTTATCAATGATGTGCATACAGTACTATATGATACGTCGGTGTCAAAGGAAGTTGAAGTAAAGTTATCGTCAGGTATACCGTACTGCAACTATTGTAAATCTGATGATTGCGCGCACGTCGGTTTTACTATCTGCATAGAACAACTAGGCAGGCATAGACGTGATGGTAAGGAAGAAACCATAGAAGAGATTGTCAACAGTTAAATAATAACAAATATCCAAATCCTATCTGAGGTCTAATTACTTTCTATTGCTCTTTGGTCCTTCCTTAATAATTTTAAACCTAGATATTAGATATCCAACATAATAGCTTCAACATAGTAGCTTCAAGAATCTTTACTCCTTTTAGTAATAATATTTTTTGGAATGGATTAAAGAGCTAAACAAAACAAAAAGTGTCAGTATTTTTTATCCATCCTTGAACATTGAGTTTCTATGCGCTCCGTCACAGAATGGTTTATTCTCTGACTCACCACAACGACAGAGAGTATAGTGTTCTTTTGACGCGCCTTCCCCGAATTGGATATTCTCACCGATCAATTCAATTCCTCCAGTAATATGATAAGGTCCATTTTTTAATACCGTAACAATCGGATTTCTTTGTACTTCGGGATCTCTATATTCAACACCATCGATAGAGTAACTCAATGCACCAGAGGGACACCTTCTCACAACATCAATTATGTCATTCATTTTTGAAGCATCATGATTAATCCAGGGTCTAGAGCCTAACTTAAAGACAGAAGAAAGATTATTAACACATTCTGCCGCATGTGAGCAAATCTTTCTATTATCATGCACTGTAATCTCTTTTCCAGGATAGTCATGCCTTTTATCTTTGATCGCAATTTTTTTTGTGTCATCATTCTCCAAAGTTCTATTCACACTAGAAAATCCAATCGCGTTGTGCGTACCATCACAAAATGGCTTGTTTTTAGATGCGCCACAGCGGCACAAGGCAATGCCAACTGTCGTAGACAGGGGTTCTCCCCTAAAATTTTGAAGGTTGTAAACTACCTTGGGTTGCATATCATTTATCAAGTAATATGGCCCGTTGGGTAGCGGTAGAATCTTTGGCTTTATATTCGCATTCTCATTTTTGGAATTCAACGAATCACTCCAATCTTGTTAATTTCAATGCTTTTGGATTTACTATCTAATAAAGACTTGATCAACATAACACCAGTTCCATTTTTCACCAGGTTCAAAAGATCTAATGAGTGGATGACCCGTAGATTCAAAATGTTTTGTCCCATGTTTATTTACAGAAGAATCACAACATCCTATATGACCGCAGGTTAAACAAAGACGCAAGTGTACCCAGTCAGATCCGATCTTTTCACATTCTTCACACCCTTCTGTATTTCCCTTCATGTTTTGATTAATCTTGTTCATGTGATCACATGAATCAGCAACTTTCTTGCTCACTTTTACATCATATAATCATATCCATGATGATATTTAATAGTTGATAGCACACCATACATAATTAATTATCGACGTATTCTAAGGAAAGGGATTCATACTAATCTTATTAACCAACAAGGATCTCCAAAGAGATTTGTTACATTTGGAATGCTTTTAAAAATAACTTACATGTAAATGAACTCAAAGCTGAGCGGTATTATGAGAACGATTCTTATGCTAGATGCGTGATCACGAGAATGAATGAAATCGATACTAATTATAAGAATTATTAATCCTATTATCCCTGATTCTTCTTAGTCCCTTAGAATTCTGAAATTCAAAGATACAATGATATTTATAGAGCAGCAGAACTTGCTAATTATGATTTAATAACATAATGCTTCAATTAGAGAGAGCGGAGAATAATCCAATATTAGCTCCAGATCAATCTAGTTGGTGGGAAGCAAAGGCGGTATTTAATTGTGCGGTCCTCCATGATGGTAAGGCTTTTCACATGCTATATAGAGCAATTGGTGAATATGAAGATTATGTATCTAGGATTGGTTATGCATCAAGTAATGATGGTATCTTATTCACTAGAAATAAGGATCCAGTAATGTATCCAGAGAGAGATTATGAAAAGTACGGTATTGAAGATCCTCGTCTAATGACTATTGACGAAGAAACTTATGTAACATATGTTGTGCTTTCGGATTATGTCAAAAATAATCCATCAGTGTCTACTGCGCTTGCAAAGACTGAAGATTTTTCGCACTACCAAAGACTAGGTGTAATAACGCTACCCGATTCGCAAGACAAAGACGTTGTATTATTTCCCAGATCTGATTCAGAAAGTGTATTTCAAAGGTATATGCTTCTACACAGACCGAGTACTTGGGTAGGACCACAGTATAAAACAGAAAGACCAAGTATATGGATTGCAGAAGGTGATTCAGTTACCAATTATAACAAGCATTCACTTCTCATCAAACCTGAGCAAACTTGGGAGGCTTTAAAAATAGGAGCAGGTGTTCCACCTCTTAAGACAAAAGAGGGTTGGCTTGTTATATACCATGGTGTTAATGCAGAACATGTTTACAGTGCTGGAGCCGTCTTACTTGATATAAAGGAACCTAGCAAAATCCTGGGTAGAACTAAGAGTCCTTTACTAACTCCGGAAAAGCATTATGAGCTAAAAGGTGATGTCAATAATGTAGTTTTTCCAACGGGAGCATGTATTTTGGATAAAAGATTATTTGTATACTATGGTGCTGCAGATAAGATGTGCTGTCTTGCCACGATTGATTTGCAGGAGATACTGGATTATTTGTTATCAGATATATGCTCAATCCATTGAGTATTGTCTGCATAACAGTTCCAGTCCTGATAAGAGAACTAAAAGGGACATTAATCTTGACTAATGTGTACAACAATATATTACAGTTAACATCAATCTCACCTGTATAATGACAAATGACGACTGGCCAACTCGTACTCACTTTCCTAAAATAAGTGGTCGATTAGTCGACTTGAGAGGACTTTTAATTGACGATGCTAATAATATTAGTCGTCTGATGACTTACAATATATCAAAGTCTCTATGGGACGTTCCCTATCCATATAGTTTAGAACATGCACGGAGCTTTATCAATTCAAGTCATAGGGACTTTGAATCATCACTAAAGGCTGTAAATTTTGCAATACTATACAAGAATAATCCTGAAGGTGATAGTAGCTTAGTAGGAATTATAAGCCTCAAAAATATAGACCTTGATAACAAGAAAGCAAATTTAGGATATTGGATTGGAGAGTTATATTGGGGTAATGGTATTGCATCAGAATCAGTGGCACTAGTTATCAATCATGCATTCTCTGTTCTAGGACTAGAAGAAGTTTATGCATATGTATATTCTGAAAACAAAGCCTCAATGCGAGTTTTAGAAAAGAATGGAATGACAAAGAAAGGCGAGGTAAGTGAGCATAGCAAGAAGCTTGGCAGGTATCAGAATACCACCAAATTTGTCATAAAAAGGCAATAAATACTCTTCAAGCTAAAACCCCAAAATATTGAGATATTATTTATGCCTATTTTGAAACTTGCATCAGGAAAATTCATTTATTCTGATAAAGTTGATTTGATAGAGTCCATTGTTTATCCATTATTCAATATTGCAGTAAAACGTTTTAATGCTGACACGGTAACTTGTCTACTGGTTTCCACGAGTATAGGTTCGATAATGAGATTTTGGTACATTAGCAACTTATATAGACCAAGGTCTCACTATCGAGTCCATCAAATAAACTCACGCTGCAGGCAAACATCACCTACTTTACCCATCGATGATACTCCTATTATGATTTGCTTGAATTTCTGAATTCGAATCAATCTGCAGCATAACCAACTTACTCAAAATGTATATATGCTGCACAAGTCTCTAAGTATTAGATTTGGAAACGAAACGTCCCATAGGTGTTACAATAATAGGCATACTTGTACTAATTAGTGGAATAATCCTTTTCTTTGCAGGAATCGGACTTGTTGCCTTGGCGCCACTTATAAGTCAGGTTAACATTGAAAATAACAATACTTCGAACTCTTCAATTTCAATAAATATCAATGGCACTGACGTTACCATTCCAAATAATGCACTCTTCATACTTGGTGGATTAATGGGAGTGGTTGGAGGCATGCTAATTGTACTCGGAATAGCAAGCTTTGTTGTAGCGTGGGGTCTGTTCACAGGTAAAGGCTGGGCATGGATAGTTACTATTATAATTACCATAATATCAATAATCATGAATATAACACTTATTATATTTGGTACTTTCGAAAGTGTAATCGGTTTAATAATAAATGGGATTATTATCTATTATCTCTACAAACCCAGTGTTAAATCATATTTTGGAAGGGTAAAAGGACCTACGGTATAATATCAATTTAAGATACTTTAGCAAAGTCTAATCAAAAACAAATAAATTGAAACTCATAATTAATCCCAGGGGACGATATGTTATTTGAATAGACTGTAACTAAGATTCAAGCTGATTAATTTAATCAAGTAATCGGCTGATTTTCCTTAGTCTTCTGCCAAATATTAGAGATAATTTCATAGATAGTTTCACTAACCAATCCATTAAATTTTTCACTCCACATCCTAGCTATGTATTCTCCTGGAGAGATTCTATTTTCCAACCTTTTATCCAAAATATTAAGGAACCCTACATTGATACCTAAATCATTCAAACCTTTGCGGGCAAAATCAAGTTGACTTCTTATAATATCTGTAATATTAAAATGACTTTTTGCATTGTACCCATATTGAACTGCGGCCATTCTTTCCTCTCTTAATGTGGAAAGCGATCTCAGTTCCCTTTCTTCGTGTATGGCTCTACTCAAATAACCAATAAAAAATTCTGTCATTGCCATTAAGCTTTTTGAAGTGGGTTGTACGGACATGATCCTAGTTTCTACCCGGTAAGAATCAAGACCGATACGGATTCGTGCATCGTCATGTCTTTCTTTCTCTAATGTAAAATAATCCTTGGCGATGTTTTGTTCGCGCGACGAAATATAGTCAATATAATTTTCAATGCCCTCAAGATATCTTGGAATTGCCGGGAACCCCGAATTCTGTTGTTCTGATTGATCGTACAGGTGAATCCTTGGTTCATGTAGCGAATATATCCTTCCAGCAAACAACCGACTATTAGCTCCAAGTACGATTGCAGAGGGTATTATGTTCAAGATATGATTGAACATGTTTGCAGTATTTTGTGGATTTTTTCCTTGCAAATGAAGATGAAATCCTTGAATAGCTGTAGCGACATGAGCTGCTCTAAATTTGTTACCGTCGATTTCAACATCTGGAAGATTATTCTGCCATGAGGCCAGCTTATTATATCGTGGCTTGTCAGTAATCAATCCTTCTTTCATAATTTCAGGTGAAGGATTAGCACCCAGAAAGACTGGGATAACTTCATTCTCCTTATATGCTCTCTTGATGTATTTATCTAAATTCTCAATAAACTGTTCAAATACAATATTTAGATATTCAAGATTGTCCATTCCCACTGGAGAGGTCTTAAATTCAAACTGACAACGACCATACTCATAGTCAATTTCATAAGCGCTCCCTTCAAGTTCCTTTATTAACGGCTCTGCATTTACCGGGGTTCCCTTTTTGTCAAGTAAGCATCCTTCAATTTCGACTCCTACTCTGAAGGTTTCATCGATTTTGTCACCATCGCGATGAACCCTATCCCTTAACTCTTGAATCTGTCTTCCAAATAACGCAACCAACTAATGGATGTCTCAATTCATTGTGATTTAAGTTATCTCAAGTCATATCTGGTTGATTTAATTAATAGTTCTCATTTGATACTTGAGTCTTAGTAGATTAGTTTGCTCTGAGCATCGACATTAATTCGATTGATGTACCATAATACTATTATTATCACGCTGAGTCATAGAAATGCAGGATGAGTAGATTATTACGATTTTCGGTACCCGCAGTAATATTATTACTTGCGTTTAATGTGAATGCGAACAATCTAGTTTTTGGTCATACTTTTTCAGGAGATGAAAGTGCTTCTTTTCTGAGTAAAGTTGAAATGATAAAGATAGAGTCACAATTGGCACAAGAACAACTTTCAAAGAATGATTCGCTTGCAAAGGCGCACGCAGAACAAACAACACAGATTTTAACCGATAATGATACTGAACAAATCTCTGAAAGAAACTCTCGACTCGCTACGGAACTTGATGATAAATTGACTGATTTTGTTAATGCATTTGAATCTGAATCACCATCAGAGTCAGAAGTTACTGATAAGGTTAGTAATATTAGTGATGTATTGTCTGAAGTTGTAAGCGCCAGAATAGATCAAGAACAACTCAATAACGTTACTGTAAAAGCACTAGTAGTAAATGATTTGGTGGGAGAAGGCTTGGAACATTATGGAAGTGCCCTAGGCATGGAGGAAAGTGAACATGAAGAAAATGAAGAGCATGAATCTGCTTTAAACGAAACAGAAAATGGTAGTAATGAAACAGCAAATATAGTTAATGAGGCAGACTATCAGAGTGCCCAAGCGGCTATATCACGCGCAATAGATATGTATGATGAAATCAAACCAAGCGAAAATGCAAATTCAACTGAATTAGGAACGTCACTAACTTCACTTACAGAAAAGATAGATGGCAAGAGTCAATTTGATGAAATTGACAAAATAGTGGATGATAAAATTACCCCCTTACTTAATGACCTATTCAAGTTAAGTTTGTCTGAGGAAGAACATACAGAAGAAGGAGAACATGCAGAAGAAGAGGAAGAATCACATTCTTCATCGGAAAATGAAACCCATGAAACAGAAACCGAAGGATGAAAGTAGGCTGGATCTTCAGTTCCTTTATTTTTTTACTCATTTTTGTTTTACTTTCAAAAAATGAGCTAGCAAATGTTAATGCTGTCATTGTTGAAAACAATCCATTTTACGGATTAAGTAATGAAAAGATAAAGACTGTCGAGTCAATCAGTGATGATAAATTAATGAAAATCAAAGTAGAATACGCACCTGAAGCGATTGAAATTGGTTCCCCCGAATTCTTTAAAGCGACTCTATACCATGTCAATACAAATGAAATAGCATTACATGCAGACATTGACATTGTAGTAACTAAAAATGGTAAGGAACTTTATAAGGCATCATATGAATTTTCACAACCTTTTGTTCATACTCCAAATGGAATAGATCTCTCGTCCTACAAGTTTCCAGATTCAGGACAGTATGAAATCTCGGTAAAAGTCCTTGGAATTAATTTTATGCCTGCGAATCCAACACAAGCGAGTTTTACAACCAACATCGCTGATTCCAATAATAAATATTTGATAGAGATAGAAAAATGAGTTTTGTAATTTTAGAGTCTCACAACATTTTACGGAGTATGTAAGGTTTGAGAAACTTATTTACCGAGGTAAGGCAATATCTTTTAGTTGTCCTTTTTTACCTTATTCTCAGTATATCCGTTTTCAGTAGTAGTGATAATTTTAATAATGAATAGGTATATGCGCATCTTTGAAAGCATCCGAAATCTTTAACAACAAAATCAAGTCTATGAATATTAGCAACAAAAACATAACCGGATTTATTACCAATTTGGAAAATGGTCTGATTCAACTTAATAATTTGATTGCAAAAAAGGATTCGCCCTTGGATGTCATGATGGTAGTTCACACACAAATTCATTCGAATTTACTGGAAGCCTTTAGCTTGCAGTTGCGTAATTAGTAAACTAATTCAGAAAAATGTTTTTTCAAGGGAAAGTCAGAAATGATTAATACGCCTATATAGACGATTAAAGTTATCTTAAATTATCGTAACATGTACTTGAAACACTCACTTGTTAGAAATTTTGGGCATTTATTTGGATAAATATAGCACCTGTTTCCTAGACCAATCAGACTCGAAAGTTTACCATGGATCGGTTCCTGTTGTCTTTGCAAGTCTGTTGAACTTATTAGCCAATCTTGTGGCACTAATTAATTGACATATGAATAACACAGCATAGCCTATTACTAAGACAAGAATGGCAACCATTATATCTATAGGCAAAGGTGATGCATTTCCAGTCGGACTATATTGTGCTTCGTAAGCTCTACTTGAGGTTACAGATATTATTATTGCAAAAGTAAGTGCATAAAGAATAAAACCACCAACTAATATTGCAACACCTGTTCCCACTTTTCCAACGTAGATGTGACCTATACCTGGTAAGGCAAGTATACCACCGATAAATGCCAAAAGTGCAGTTGTTCCGGGATTCTTGTAAGGTAAGCGTTCTACTGATGATGATGGATGACTCGTAGAATATGCTTTAAGTTTTGTATTACATTTTGGACAGTTTCTTAATTCCACATTTGGATTTAACTTCTCACCGCAGTTGCTGCAGAAATTTGGTTCTTGGCTCATTCATACTCTTATGAGATTCAAATCATTAAAATAGTTTAGGAATAGTCATGTGAATGAATTGTTTTTGATGTGAAATTTTCGTGTCTTTATTTTTAGGAATAGGCATTATTTACAACTTGGAATTGTATGTAACAATATCTGTGCCATTCTAAAAATTGACGTGTATGATATTTACTAATTGAGTGATAATCTATTCAGTAATCGCTCATGCAAAGGTTCAGGAATAATATTGTCAAAAGTTTGATTAGTTAATTTTTGTCTTAATTTAGCAAGTTCCTCTGTAGTGATACTCTGCATTACTTTATTTAATGTCATATTATCTAAAAGTTGGAGTGTCTGCTCAATCACTATAGGATCCTTATCAGCCAATCCATATATGGCAATATCACTTGGTAAAAGCAATACCATTTCCTCCGCAATATCGCATGCAGTAGATGAGTAATTCCCAGTATCACATCTTGCTACAAGCTCACTGGGTGCGGGTGGGTTTGGCACAGTTGTATAAGCAGTTGCATGTACTTGTAAGACTGATAAAATGAATAGAAGGAGGATACTGAAAAAAATTTTCAACACCATGTATTTTAATACGCTAGATAATATAGTTTTTTGAGAAGCAACCGTCTAGATTTTGAGTCTATAAATATTTAAATATTTAAACAATTAATTAATCATATGTTTGAATATGATTTAGACCAAACGGAAAATAATACAATTTTTAGTTGTTCTGAATTTATGAATAGAGAAAAGCATGAATATACTTGTCATTGCGATGGGCGGTCCTGGCTTATTCCACGACCTCAAATCTACTTTACTTTAGAGGCGATATGCAAATGACAAATTTGGAAAATCATAGAATTGTTTCAAAAAACGATTGGTTAGCAGCTCGTAGTGCTTTGCTGAAAGAAGAAAAAGAATTTACTAAATTGCGGGACAAACTTGGACGAAAACAACGAGATATGCCTTGGATTTTGGTCGATAAAGAGTATCTTTTTGACGGACCAAATGGAAAACAAACGCTATCAGATCTTTTTGAGGGAAGGAGTCAATTAATTGTATATCACTTTATGTATGATCCTGATTGGGATGCAGGGTGTCCATCTTGTTCTTTCTGGGCAGACAATTTCAATGGAATAATTGTGCATCTTAACCAACGAGATGTTAGCATGATAGCAGTTTCTAGGGCACCTTACGGTAAAATAGAGAAATACAAGAAGCGTATGGGTTGGAATTTCAAGTGGGTTTCATCTTATGATAATGATTTCAATTTTGATTACCATGTGTCGTTTACGTCTGAAGAGTTAGAAAAGAATGAAGGTTTTTACAATTTTACTATGGTAGAACCTAATAGTTCAGAACTGCCTGGAATAAGCATATTTTACAAGGATCACTCAAATCGCATATTTCATACTTATTCTGCTTATTCACGTGGAATAGACATACTGAATGCTGCATATAACTACCTTGACTTAGTTCCCAAGGGACGGGATGAAGCTGGTCATGAATTCGTTCAGTTTTGGGTTCGAAGACATGATGAATACTGAAAGTAAAGATCAGATAAGAAATATGAGATTCAATCCATGTCCATAGAAATATGAATTACACTTTGCACGTCATATTTCATCTTTCAATGTATTAAGCACCTTCGCGTTCGGATCAATTGGATCCAATTTTTCGTTTAAATAATCGATAAAGTTAGTCGCAGTTACTATACCTACAGTCTTGTTTCCTTCCTTAACAATAAGGTGTCTTACCTTCTTTTGTAACATTAGATTTGCTGCCATTTCTACAGACGAATTGGGATTAATTGTTGTTAACGGTGAGGTCATAAGATGATGTATCATGAATTCCTTACTTAGTATATCATGGGTACAAACACCCCTTGTGATATCGCGCTCAGTAATGATTCCTATTGATTGGCCGCTTTCATCGACTACTACAAGTGAGCTTACATTTTTGTCCAACATTTTCTTTGCAGCATCCTTTGCACTATCAGAAGTTTGAATGCTCTCTACTTTTGTTGACATAATATCGCTTATTTGTTTCATAGACTTTATAACATTAAATTAATAACATCAAAGTTTAATATATTTTGATTCCAAACAAACAGTATAACTTGTTAAATTCTTCGCGCTGACAGATAGCATAAATGTCTGGTACTAGTAGACATTCAATAGCAGTAATTACTTCAGGATTCCTAGTGAGAGCAGATTTTTCCGTCTCGGATGCGTTATCTATTCTCTGCTGGGTGATATCTGGAGTTTAAACCAGGAAATCTTTTATGCTCTGTTGAAGAGCATTAACTCAGAATTAACTGTAGTTCAAAAACAAGCAAACTTTTTGGTAATAAAGTGTGTTAGGGTATATCCCGTTAACGTGAATTTGAAAAATGTAAAGCATTCTGACATTTAATACGATATAGGCCGTGAGAAATAACAAGAATTTGCTAGAACATTTAATCTGAGTGTTTTTATATTTAGTCTAGGTTTATTAAATCAGCCTAAACGGGCTGCAGGCAAGGTTGCTGGTTGTTTCTTGTTCATCACTCAACTATGCTAATCCTGTCTGATTACCATGTTGTCATTTTACCCTGTATTGAAGAATGAATCACTAACACTGCAAATATCAACAAATTCGGATTTGCCTATTCGATATGTATGCGACGTCAGCGGATTTGGAGAATGGAGGTGTATTTGGAGATGACGCATGCAGTCATCATTATACGGTCCTCCTACTCCAAGATCCGTATTGATCTCTTATAGGATACAAAAGATAAGAACTTTTTGAAACTTTGTTACTAAAGAATAATGCTATCGGGAAAATTGTTTTTTAGGTTCAGGATTTGATAAACTATATATCGAACCGAGAAGCCTGAATTAAATTTATTGAGGTTTGTATCGCGGAATAATAAAGATATGAAATTAGGAAGTAAAGCTCTTATTTAAAGAAAGATAGAAATTTTAATTAGGCTTTGTAAAGCTATCATAAATTGTAATGAGCAAAGGTAATTTTAATCCTGATGAATTTAAGATAAATCAACGACAAAGCTGGGATAGTGTGGCAAGTGGATGGCAAAAGTGGTGGAAAACACTTGAAATTGGTGCACAAAAGGTTAGTGATAGACTAGTTGAACTCGCAGAGATCAGAGCAGGACAAAGAGTTTTAGATATAGCAACGGGCATTGGAGAACCAGCAATTACTGCAGGAAAAATTGTAGGTAAAAAGGGGCATGTTACTGCTACAGATATATCCACAGAAATGTTGGTAATTGGGGAAGAAAGAGCCAGATCTTTGGGGTTGCAGGATATTATGGAATTTGTACAGTGTGACGCTGAAAACCTCAAACTAGGGACAAACGAAACTTTCGATGCAATTCTTTGTAGATGGGGATTAATGTTTCTACCAAACCTTGACATAGCTTTGAGTAATATGCGTCACCTATTGGTCTCCGGAGGAAAATTGGCAGCTGCTGTCTGGTCCGAGTCATCCAAAGTCCCGTTCATCAATCTATCTATGGATATAGCCAGAAAACATCTTCAAACTTCATTACCAGGCCAAGGAGTCCCGGGTCCATTTAGTTTAGCTGATGTAGACTCGCTCAAAAAATCTTTGCTCAAAGCTGGATTTGCAGACGTTCGGAGTGAAAAGACTGTGGTAACCTTCGAATTTGACTCAGCTGAGGACTATACCAAATTCAATCAGGACATTGTTGCACCTATTCGCACAATGTTATTAAATGAGACTGATACAAAAAGACAGCAGGTATGGAATGATGTTACTGAACAAGCGAAACTAAAGTACTCAGATCATGATAGCGGACACGTCAAATTCGTTAATGAAGCTATATGCATAGTTGGACTTAACACATAGTCCAGGACGCTGGAATTCATTATGTATATAGTAGGATCTTATTAGTTTTATTTTGATTTAATTTTTAGTAACGCTTAGGTTTTACAACTTTAACATCCAACTATTTGGAGAAGAAATAATAAATATATTTTGTGGTTAATCTTTTTGTTTCAAAAAGTTCTCAACGCCAAGTGCACTTAGACTCAATCCTGATGCTGTTGGCAATGGTTCATCGATTATCGTGTTAGTAAAGAGGGGTAAAATCGTATACAACCCAATTGATATCGCAATCACGACTATTATGATTATTATTATTATAATCTTTTTTTTATTCATAGATCTTAAACCTCTTTCTAGTTATTAAATCGATAGTTTTGCGCTGCCAAATAGAGTCGAGAACGCCTTACACCAAATTAGTACAGTATTGTATTTTGAGAGATCAGTCCCGGCAGGAATTTCATAATTTTGATTTCCAATATTGCCTTTTAATCTTCCAAGATTTACAATGTCCGATGCGTCCTTGTCGGTAGAAAGATAAACATAGAGATCTGGTCCATTAGTAGCTTTTAGATTTTCCAATCTTAGGAAGGTTCTTCCATCTGCAAGATTAATTACTTTAGCAACCCCCTCAGCCTTGTGAAAACCATCTCCTGCGTCCACAAAATTACCCATTAAGGGCTTGAGATCAGTTGGCATTGTGGTATCCGACATATTTTCATCAACAGTGGAATTTTGTTTTGAAAACTCATTCATTATCATGTCTTTTTCATTCTGAGTCATGTTTTGGGCCGCCTGAATTCTTTGTTCCTCTGTCATGTTCATAAAGTTCTGTACATCGGACAAAGCACCAAAGGATATCTGTGATTTGGTTGTCACTAATATCGCTGAAGAGACTAGACTTGCAATGATAATCACACCTAGCATGATTGTAGTTTTTTTCAATTTACTTTCACTTGAACAACGCGTGTTTCTTTTAAAAATATTTGTCCAGATTAGGTCCAAATTAATACAGAAATCGGGAAGTGTCTATCTATAACAACCCTGTCGTCATCATCATTGTCAATAAACATAGTAATTCAATCCTGAACAAATTTATCAATTTTCCGATATTGTACAGCTCTTATTTGTTCTGTCTGCGCTTCTTATGTCTCAGATTCTGGAGCAAGAGAAGTACTTGTAATCTCTGGTCCTCAAGATTTATTGTAGTTGTAAATAATGCCATTAGGAATCTTGATCTCATTGAGGTAGTGCCAATACTTGTCCGCGATTACTGGTTGATGGTATTTACAGTACTATGGGTTTGTTGTTTACTTTATTATGCTGAAATTATCCAAAATCTTTCCACTATGGGATATGAACTGTCCCGTTAAAGAGCTAGGAGTGATTAGTATTTTTGTGAAGCCATAGTCCTCGTCATTTTGATATATCGATTCCTTTATCTGTCCGTCAAATTCATAATGAGATCTTCCAGCAGTGCCAGATTGTATGAAAACTGTGTGTTTATCAGGAAACTTTATCCTTTCGTAATTATGGTTGTCACCCCACATTACCAGGTCTACTCCGTATTTATCTAATAGTGGCTGTAAATCCTTGGTCTTGGTCTGAGATTCATCGGGATCATGCACTGATGGGCTTGTGTATAAAGGAGTTGTTGTTACTACAATCTTCCATGGTTTTGTCGTTGCTTTAAGTTCTTTTTCAAGGAATTCGGCGTTTGATGAAGGTGATCTATACGCATCTAGCATTATGATTCTAGCATCTCCTGCATCAAATGCATGAACCATAGATGACTGTCCGAATAATTCAGCATAAGAATTTGAATCATGATCACCCTTAGCACCTTTCATTGGAATTCCTGCATTTTTTAGTTCATCGACTATCGGCTCAAATTCGTCCACCGATCCATAAGAATAATCACCTAGTCCAAGTGCCAAGTTTATTTTGTTATCAATCATGAGGTCTACCGTCTGTTCCCAGTTATCATTGCGGGACGAACCCCAGTCGCCTGCTGCACCTATATAATAGTTTGACGATCCTGAAATAGAGACTATATTTATGGCTACTTCGGTTATGCTAGCATAGCTATTCAGAGTATTTCCATTGACAGTTATTCTTATGTATCTTGCATTAGTATCGGCAATATCATATTTTTCTGGGTTTAATGTAGAACCGCTACTCTTGGAGCTCAATACATTCGAGAACTTTATTCCGTCATCGGAAGTGGATATGACAAAGTTATTCTGTCTCTCATTACCTTTGTACCAGGCAATACTGATATCACAAACCTTGTTACTAGTTCCCAAATCAAGCTGTATCCAGGAACCCACACCATTATTGGACCATCTGGTATCTCGATTATCATCAAGAACGTTAGTACCGGGAAAACCGGTCTGACTAGCAGAAGTTTTAGCATTTTGAATTTGGCCGTCAACACATTGAACTTGTGATTGACCAGAGGAGGATACCTGTGCTCTGATCTCGGCTATACTTGCATAATTATTTTGAGTATTTCCATTAACAGTTATTCTTATGTATCTTGCATTAGTATCAACAATATTGTAGTTTTCATATGATAATGACTTTCCACTACTTATTGTTGATAATACAGTCTTGTATGATTTTCCATCTTGAGAAGTTGAAACTACGAAATTGTTCTGCCTCTGATTTCCTTTATACCAGGCTATATCTAGACTACAAATGTTCTTACTTGATCCTAAATCTAGCTGTATGAATGAGCCTACACCATAATTGGACCAGACAGTGTTAAGATTATTATCAACTACATTTGAAGATGGAAATCCAATTTGGCTGCTTGATGCAGCCGCAGTTGCCTGCGAGACCTGACTTTTCACGCATGATTCAGACAAGGCCGCCTTGTAACCATAAATTTTAATTTCGCTGATACTAATCCAGTTACCTTGGGTGTTCCCATTAACCATAACTCTAATGAACCTACCTGCCTTAGATTGAAGATCGTACTTCTGTTCAGTTAATGATGTACCGTCACTTTTTCCAGAGTAAAGATTGGTAAATGTTTTGCCATCTTTTGATATTGATATTACAAATGTATTTACACGTTCATTTCCTCTATGCCAGTTAATACCCACATCGCAGATTACGTTCTCTTGACCTAAATCGATCTGTATCCATGATCCTAGACCCAAATTAGACCACCGTGTATTAACATTCTGATCAATTGCGTGGGATGGTGTATGCAAAGGATCAGCTGCGCTAGCCGTAATCCCATTAACTGGAAGCTTTGAACATGTATTAGACGAGCTAAGTGAATCAGATTGTCCATACACATGAGAAGATTGAACAAGGGCACTTGTGAAAATAAGAATCAGGAATGTAATAACAGAACTACCAAGTTTCAATTGATAGTTTCTCCATGCATTACATGAAGCAATTTTCAGTAGATTAGTTCTCAATATGTTATTTATACACTTTATCAATTATATTGTGTCACAAAATCCCTTCTTATAATAAATTGATGTTTATTATTTAATTCATTGTAATCTAAAAACTTTCGCAAGGCAAATCCTTCTTGAATCAATACAAGGAATGCAATAAATACCATTGGATGCAACTTGAATTCTACGTTAGGGGTCAATGAATCTACAACCTTAATGTATTCGCTAAGAAGATCTTACTTATTTGGATTGAAATAGTGTCAAAAACGATTAGAGGGGCTTTCACTAACTAATTAGCTTATTGTTGTTTATTTCCTTTAGCCATTAATTCCGATCTAATTGAGGCCAAGGATTGGTCGATTTGATATATCGCTAGTTTGTCTCTTCCAACTATCTCGAATTTTTGAAGTATGGTTTCAAACAATGTTTCTTCTTCTAATTGTTCGCTTACAAACCATTGTAAGAAAGAATATGTAGCACGATCTTTCTCTCTTTCAGCAATCTCTACTAGATTATTAATGAACTTTGTTACCGTCTGTTCGCTTTTTAGGCCTGCCTGAAAAGTAGATTCTAATGAATCGTAGTTGCCCTGAGGCTTTTCTGTTGCTGGAATAATCGCTTCTGCTCCCGCATTATTGAGATAGTGAACGAATTTCAGCATATGCGAATTCTCCTCAGCAGCTTGTTCAAAAAAGAATGTTGCACTTCCATCATATCCAGCTCTTTCACACCACGATCCGATTGCAACATATGCATGAGTTCCTGACGCTTCATAAGTAATTTGATCATTGATTGCCTTTGCTATTTCCGATGAGACTCTCATTGTAACACTTTCTATATTCTCATATATCAATATTTTTGGATTTGGTTTTTGTATCAAGATTGATAGTAAAGGATATTTTTTTGATCTTTTATAGAATCCCCACCCAGAAAACATTTATAGTTTCAATTCAATTAGAGAGGATTAGGTTAAGGGATGGTTATCATGAAAAATAGAGTACTCGTAATTGGATTTTCATTGGTCTTTCTTATTTTCATATCTAATCTGGGAACTAATAATTTACTATTCCTTTCTGCGATACCTTCTAATTCAAACACATCCAACGTCTTTACGGCTTATCCAAACCAATTCTACCACCAATGGGATCCGATAATACCCGCAAGCTATAAGACTCACTATATGTCATTGGGACCTATTCTTGAGATCGGTCCCAAGTCTGACAATGATAATAACGGAATCATTTTCAATGAACCAATTGAAAATATCACGACTGAAACAAACAAGAGCATAGATCAACTAAACAATAAGTTGCAGCAGCTAAAAGACGGGATTCTAAACGAAGATAATCCACCTGCGTCAGAACAACAGGGAGAGGATGAGGAGACAGATGATACTGAAGAGAAAGAGACTGATGATGCTGATGAAAAAGAGACTAATGATACTGATGAAAAAGAGACTAATGGAAACGAAGCAAATAGCGACGACGTTAATGTCCTTCAAGAGGAAAATATTAACCCCTTAGAACGATTGCAGATCTTAAAACAAGAACAGGAAAATTTACAACAGGGTGAGAACGATGGGGCTGACAAACAGGATCCAGAGACCTCAGGATTGAACGTAGAAGTAGAGAAAAATGCTCTAGTAGACGAAGTAACAATTGATCAACTAAACCAGAAATTACAAGATTTAAAGGACAAGCTATTAAATGACCAGGATAATCAGCGGCTAATAGAACAACGAAACGAATTTGCCGAAGATGGAGATGATGATGGTGGTGATAGCAAAGATGATGATAGTAAGACATTTGACGGCTATGGTCTTAATGGTGGTAATGGTAATGGAGAAGAGAACTTTAACTTTGCTGCGGCGGCTGATTTTGGATGTTCTTCAAATACACAAAAGACTGTAGCAAATATGGAAAAGCTGGTACCTGAATTTGTTCTTGCATTAGGAGACCTTTCGTATCATAGTACTGCAGATTGTTGGTTTGATATCATGACCCCTCTTAAAGACAAGACGATGATTTCTTTTGGACATCATGATGTTGAAGACGGACAAGCAAAAACTAACCAGTATCTCAAAAGCTTTGGTTTGGAAAAACAATTCTATTCTTATGACTATAACAATGTACATTTTCTAATCATGGCCGCAGAAACGACCTATTACAAGGGTTCTGAGCAGTATAACTTTGTATTACAAGATTTGAAAAAGGCATCCGAGAACAAAGATATTAACTGGATAATAGTTAGTTCGTACGGACCTCTCTATACTTCACCGTCAGAACACAAGGCTTATTCGTCACTACGTGATCTTTATCATCCCATCTTTGAGCAATACGGCGTAGATTTGGTATTGAGTGGACATAATCACAATTATCAGAGGACTTACCCTATAACGTTCAATCCTAATGATAGTTCAAAACCAGTAGTAACAAATGAGCATACTACATCTTATGACGGTCAAAAAGATGGTATTGTGTTTTCGATAGTTGGAACTGGAGGAGTAAATTTCTACTCTTTTGATGAACAGGCTCCCTTTGTAAGTAAACAATTTGCTGGGGATTTTGGATTTCTGAATGTAGACATTAGTAATGGCAATTCCCATTCCACATTGACTGGAACTTTTCATGATAATCAGGCAGGTAAAATTCTTGACAAATTTGTAATAGAAAAGGAAATAGAGAATAATAACGTCGATACAGAGAATGAGAATGGCGAGACTTTAAGTAACGATTCAGTTTTTGGGTAAGTCTAACCTTAGTTCAATTTTACAGATTTATGCCAATTAACCTAGTGTGAGTTTTCCAGCCCTCAATCAGATAAGATTGCTTTCATGATACAGATCATTGCTAAGTGCTCCTTCTAGTTAGTAGATCCCAGTCATATTAGATAATTTTTGCCTTATCTCGCTGATTGATGTCTTGATGTCGGCTTTACTTTGGACCTGCAATTGCAGAGGCGAAATCAAGCTCAGCACTTCGTTTGCTGAAGTTTTCATTCGTTGATCAAGCAGGGGCAATGAGTCATTAACCAAAGACTCGGATCTCGATATAAAACCGCTTGCATCTTGATATTCAACTATTGTAACTACTTCCCCATCCCTAACACCGGCCTCATATTCTGTATTTGCGACGTCAAGTAGCCATGAGGCTACTATCAGGTTCAGAGTACTATTATCTAGTGGAACAACTAGTTTAATCGCATCGTTTAACATCTGATTCGCTTTATTTGTTTCTTCCTTAAATTGAGTCAGGTCTAATTTTTCTACATTTTGTGATAGCTCATTCAACGAAGTATAAAGGGAGTGATTGAGATTACTATCAACGGTAACAAGAGGAGCTTCTATAAAATCATATATTTCTACTATGGGATGTAGAATATGTGCCCGGGTTAGTGTATGATTTCCATTCTCTTTGTTTTCAATGGCCTGTTCAAGGTGACCTTTCATCTGTTCAATATTATACACATATTCTATTTGGTTGGGCATTTGACCAGCGACTAAATTAAATGATGAAAATTGTAGTGCTACAATCAGAAGGACAACATTGCAAGACAGAAGGAAGAGATAAGATTTTGTGATATTTGAGTTAAATCTTCTCAATGATGACCACCTATGTAAATGGATAGGCTAATTTAAGGCTTATCCAGATTCTCAAATTAGAGAAATAATTCTTAAGATTTAAACAATTAACCTACAAAATAAATAATTTATTAATCAATAACAAGATGTGATTTTTCTTTACTAGCTCTTTATTCCACCCATTTTACCAATTTTAATACCATTCAGTGACTCAGTAGGCATTGTTAGGGAAGAGTTGTATTAAGGTTACTTGGTTCGTTTGTGACACTCGAATTCACGTAGACCACTTCAAAATTTTCACAACCTAATGTGTCACCATCAGAATCTAGTCCGTGAGTATCAGGTGACAACACTGTAAAATTCCTGTAGGGGATATCCTTACAGGTCAAGTTTGCAGAATATGTGGCAACACAAAATTCTGGATATGAAGGGTCACAGGCACTGCTCAAATTACCAGCTGATCCGTTACCTTGTATCTGGCTTACATTTACATTGCTGTCATTCTGATTCATTTGTAGTTCCTGCAACTGCTGTGTGGTGTTAATTTGACCACTTGTATAACCAATAATTCCAAAGCCATAACTAAATAGGAATGATATTGCTAACGATAAGACAACTACCCTTGAACTCATAAGTACCTTAGTTTCGCCTCGATATTTAAGTGAACTGATAGTCTATTCATAAATTTGGTATATTTCAATTCACCAGGTACAACGTATATCAGAATCTATCTTTTCTTGATGTATCATTATGTAAATATGTTCATCGCATATGATGGACGGTGAATCTTGTTTTGATGTAATGAATTAGAGAATTGCTATAAAAGAACTCTATCTAGATAATTTATGATTTAACAAACAAGATAATCATTGAAATTAATTTGCATGATGTAAAATAGATCAAATAGGCTTTGTTTTGTGGTCGCTAGGTAGGTCTAATTCAGAATTTGACTTTTGAATATTTTCATATATCTGAACGGTCAGGATAAGACAAATTTGACCTAAAATAACTTTTTACATACATTATAACGTTCAAGAAAGATCATTTCATGGTTTACCTATGTCTCAATAGCTAATGCTTTTTTGCCTATTCGTTCAAATTCTTTCAAATAGGATTGGTTTTTTGACCGCCACTTTTTGATTACGAGATCTTTTGTTAGTAGCCACATATCTGCAATAACATAGCTCTGCCACTGGATAAATTCATCTTCCAACTCTTTATCATGTTTTAATATAAAACCTAATCTATCATAAGTAGATGCTACATTTCTAGCTGCATCTTCTGTTGCCATATCAAGCTCAATTAAATTATCATTTCCATTTCCTTCCTTTGACTGATTTAAGAGTTTATTTTTTCTGAGCGCCCTTCTGGATTGAACAAATTTTTCATCTTCTATTATTCTGGTGATATTTGTAACATTCGAAAAAAGATCAGATTGTCTCTTGCGTTTCCCTTCTCTATAGGATCTTACTATTCTAGCTAATGACAATACCATTGCAACTACAGAAAAAATTAATGAAGATACTACAATAAGTTCCAACTGATTATGTGTATTATATACATAATAACATGTAATTAAACTTAATTTATTTAATAAATCTGCTAGTTACAGTTAGTATTGATGATAAGAATTGAGATGTTCCTCTTTCCAATACATCTGATATATATTGCATTAATTAATTAATGGTTCTTGTAAGGTTAAATTGTCGATTGCTCACCGTTAATCCAATTGATGCGATTCTATGGACCCTAAGACGAAACGAGATGGACGTCGTCAAGATGTATGATTCCTTATCACCTATAATGCAAGTTGCGACAGGTGCTAGTATGCTCAATTTTGGATATTGGCAAGGAGATGTAGACAGTCTAGTTAAGGCTCAAGCTAAGTTATGTACCCTCGTAGGAAATCTCGCAGACCTTCGCTCTTCTAGAACTTTAATTGATGTTGGAAGTGGTTACGGAGCACCAGCTCTTCAATGGAGTAGAGAATATAGACTCGGGAATATAGTCTGTGTGAATATTAATTCTCATCAGCTCGCCAATGAATTCAAGATCGCCTTAAGTAAGATTGAAAATGCACAAATATTCCATACTTGTGAAACCCGAATTACTTGCATTAATAGCACCTCTTTATGCTTACCATTTGCAACTGATACTGTTGACAGGATCATTGCATTAGAATCTGCGCAACATTTTAAACCTATTGACAAGTTTATCGCCGAAAGTTACAGAATATTAAAACCCAAAGGCATACTGGTAGTAGCCATGCCTGTGACAGTCTCGTTAGATAATGTCTTGAAAAAACTGTTTAAGCTCGGTATTCTCAATCTGACTTGGTCATCAGAGCATTATGGATTAGAATATATCAAGTCAGCTATTAAAAGATGCCAATTCAAAATAACGAATGTAACTATGATTGGTACACAAGTATATGAACCTCTTGCTCTTTACTATCTTCAAAACAGGAAAGAACTGCGGCAGAAAATTACGAAACACTATCCATCATATATTGAGAAGATCCTTTATAAGTCATCAGTCAAGATGATGGGTGTATCTAAAAAAGGATTAATAGACTATATTGTATTAAAAGCTGAAAAATTATAGAGCGCGCCTTCATTACTCAATTCTTTTACTTACTATCCTGGAATCCTATAATAGAACTAGTTTGTCTGATAAGAATCACGTCGGGTGAGGCTTCATCGTTGCTTTAGCAAATCTATCTGCTACTTCAGTAACCATTACCTTGATCTTGTTCCCAACTTTTCCATTTTCAATAAATACTATAAACCCTTGCACCCTAGCGATACCATCACCTTTTCCAGTAATTTCCGTAATATCTACATCATATATCTTACCTACCTCAACGGGTTTTGTAGGCGGGCTATGTCTCTTTAAATTCTTATAAGCGTCGCCACCATAGCTCCTTCGCCTTCCACGGCCGTAACCCCTGTGTCTGTTGTAGCTCATTTCTAATTTAGATTGTGATTTTCCTAATATATAGATAGAACGCGCATATCATTTTTGTGACATAATTTATATCAAAAAATAAAATATTTTTCAGGAACCGTCGGGGCAAATCTGGTTTTTCAAATTAGTCAAACTTTGTAATTTCTAGTTTCTTTTATAAAGAACTTGATTGCGGAACAAACTATTGAAATTTAAAGCGGTCAATGATTAGTATGAATCTCATGTCTAAAAGAGATCCAATGACTAACCTAAAAAGCCGTTCAAGTATTTTATATCATACGGATGTATAATAAAACTAAATTGAATACTAATACATGTAGTCATTGGGCATGTAATAAAGCAGATAATACTTGTGTAGGATGTGGTGCCGTAATTTGTCCGATATGTCTAAAAGAACCTCTAAATTGCAAATGTGAAAATAAAGATTTTTGTTGCACAACTTAATTTAGAGTTACACTTTCTCATCCTTTGTAATAGATTAATTACAGATTCTACTAATTTTTGTTCCTTGGAGGCAGATCTATATTCTTGTGTTAATCCTCATTTTTGTTTTCTTACTAATATGTTATTACCTTCTATTTTTACTTCATACTTTGGAACTGCTCTCGTTGCAGGAGGCTTTGTTGGCTCACCACTCCTAATATCAAACTTTGAACCATGCCACGGACATTCAACTTCAAACCCTTCAAGCGTTCCCTCGTCCAAGGGACCTCCAACATGAGTACACACATTTCCTATGGCATAATAATTTCCTTCAGCATTAATTATGCAGACTTTTTCACCATCTACTTCAACAGCTTTCATAGATGAGGTTCCTATTTCTTTTGATTCAGCAACCTTAACAAAATCCTCAGACATTTCTACACTTATTATTCCTCAAAATAGTATATAACCAATTATAGGTATAAGCGCTAGAATTGAATTTGCAGGTGTTCGAACGTCTCGAGATATATATGAAAATCCAATTGGGGTACTTGTAAAAATTGATGTATTTTGGATCTTTGGCTCTAAATGATGGTGTGAAAGGAATTTAAGGGTAATGTGGTTACTAACATTCAGCTTGTCGCTACCAATAATGCGGGAGCTTCAATTATAAAGGGAACCATAGACTCCATTAAGATTGATAACTAAATTTTTTTCTTTTAGTTTGTAGTCAATAGAACTTTTTTTTCAAGTCATATTGGCTTTTTAGTTGATTAAGTGGGAAGCCGTCGGTACCCACGACGCTATTGGTTCTAATTCAGGATTCTAATTTGGTTGTGAAATGCTAAACTTAAAATTTCTTTACAAGACAGCCTGAGAGCGAAATCTCCATTATTTACTTATATAGTATGAAATACCTCTAACTTAGAGATGAATAATAAAGCATTGTTGGGGATCTTTGCCATACTCGTAACGACCGTAGGGGCAGTAGCATTCGCAGGATTGACTATTATATCTTCAGCAATGGCACAGGAAGATAATGGAACAATGACTGGAAATCTGACGATGGGTGCTGCTAATATGACAGACACAAACATGACAAATGGAACTGGAAACATATCGGGTGCTGTTGATCCATTTTAATAGACAGAAAAAGTCAAAAGCCTACAGAAGTATAAGCAGCTTTCTGCGACTCTAACTCTAACCTTTTTTTATTGAGGTGCTGCTAAGGCGATGGGAAAGGCTGGAAATACTACCATATCATTCCTTAACAAATTTTTTAACCAATTTGCATTTGGGCCAGTCGACAACGCTACCAAGATCTATATAATAGTCTATACTGTTCTTGCCCTCATTGTAATAGATACGAGCCTTAATCAAAATTCTGAAATGCGTTCCCACCTAGAGACTTCAGGGTTCAGCGTTCCATTATTTGTTTGTATAGGAATTGTAGTTATTGGTGGGCAATTATACATTCTACAATTTGTTAGACAGAAGAGCAGTCAAATTCGTAAGAAGGCTGCATATCTTCGCATTTCATATAATATAGTATTTCTTATTCAATACTTGGTAGTATCAATTTTTGTATTTGTACTGGTCCAGTTAATCACTACTCAACAATACTCTACCATAGCTCTAACAATAGTTACAACAGTGACTTATGGTTTGACTATTGGTCTTATGGGGATCTTTACCATCATATTTTTCTCATGGTACAAATCAAATAGGAATTCAGTAGTAATTTTGATTTATGGCTTGTCTTTTGCAGCCGTGGTCATTGCATCAGCTATTTTTTTAACAGGTAGTCTTTACCGGCTTGTGGAAAAACCCGCTTATATTTCCGCTGAAGATGTAGCTCCCTCGGCAAAATCAAAGCCAGGGTCACTATTGTATGATCTTGCTAAAATGTATCATTATGCCGATATTGTTTCCTTTCTCTTGAAATGGGTTGCTACGGCATTACTTTTGTATCATTACTCTCAAAAGATGGGAAAGATCAAGTACTGGATGTTGATAAGCCTTCCTTTAGTATATTTTGCAGGTACATATTTGGACGACTATAATCTATATGAACCTCATACAGAGATGGGCGAGCTTTACTGGGATCTCTATAGTTCCTTAAACTCTACTGCAGGGGGAGTCTTGTTTTACGTAGGATTTGTTGTCGCTGCTCGTCATTTTCATGGGAATATAGCTGTTAGAGACTACCTGATAATGTGTGGATTTGGTTTCCTACTTTTTTTCAGCGCAGGTCAGAGCACTTTGGCATATACGCTGTATCCACCATTTGGTCTTGCCACGATGTCAATATACGGATTATCAACATATATGATATTACTGGCCCTTTACTCTTGTGCGATTTCAGTATCGGAGGATATAGAGCTTCGCAAATCCATAAAAAAATCCACACTTCGTGAATCAAGGTTTCGTGATAGCATGGGAACAGCACATATGGAAAGGGACTTGACAAGAAGAATAGTGCTAAAGGCAAGGGAGGAACAAAAGGAGCGTATACAAAAGTCAGCAGGAATCAAACCATCATTAACTGACGAAGATATAATAAATATTATAGAGGAAGCCGAAAGGGATGCCAAGTAGATGATATGAAAGTTATATTATCAAACGTTTCTAAAATATGGTAATTAAGCGTTAGTTAAGATGTTCATTAAGAACTAAACTAGGATTTTGTTACTGTATCTTTAAACTGTCTACTGCGTCCATAATAACTTGAGTAGCATGAGCTCCAAAATTTGCCTTACAATAGTTTTCATTTTTTAGCTTTGAATCAAACCTGTTTGTCCTTATCAAGTGCGAAACCCGATTTACTGCAGCTAGATAATTCATCGAAGATATCCAAGTCAGTATGATTGTACATTTATCGCAAACTTGAACTTTAACATTACTCCCATATATTTCCGCGCAAAAAACGCATTTGTTATATACTATTGAACTACTGGATCTGGGAGCATTAATACCAAAATGAACTGTATTAAAGCACTCGATACATAAGTGTTGATTACATTCAGAACATGAGTGATATTCTTCATGTTTACTACATTTTTCACACACTGTCATTGCTTACAGGCACCTGCAGAAGCCATCATCAAGAAGCGATTGTTGTTATGAATTAATATATTCATTATATATCTACTAGTATTATTAATTAGTTAATCCCTCCTATATCTAGTTACTCTGCAAATAAATGCCAGGCATGACAAGTGTTTAATTATTATTTTTGATATCACCTCGTAAGCTTTTGAATAGAATTCAATTAATTTTTTAGGTTCAAATATCTTATGTTAGTAAGAATGAAAGGAAATGATACTAATAACTGAGAATAAATTGTCAGGTCTGGAGGCCTCGGGATTAGTTCCCATCATCCAGTAGGATTCTACTTTCTTGCACATATTCGTGCTAAATAATTTGGCCACTATGGGTTGCACCGATTTAGATTGGTTACTAGTTTTACGTCTAAATGTAAGATAGCAAATGCAATTTACTTATATTGGGCTCCGAATATATGATAATTATGGTACCTTCAGATGAGCACATAATTAGATGTAGTGAATGTGGAAGAAATTTGATAGTTAAAGATACTGTAAATAATGGAGTAGCATTCCTTAGCCACTTGGAGTTAGATCATGGAATAACTTATGTAGCACAACGAATGACAATGACCAAGACCAGAAGCAGAACTGAGTCGCGACAACAATTACAATAAACTAATATTTATCTCATATTCAAAGTTTTTTAGGCTTCGTAGATTACCATAAAATTTAATGATGTTGACAAACTGTTCTCAAAACTTATAACCAAGAAATCAAACATGATTCAATTCTTCTTAACGGTGGATGATCTCATCTCGCATGTCAATAGGCTACATTATATAGGGCATTAGGGTATATTATATTGAGTTATTTGAAACAAAATAGTTTCCCTATGCGTGATTGGCATGTTAAACATATGGAACAGACTGTCGTTAGATTTGTGAGAGGTTTATCTGAAAATGCGACGCGATGGGAGGTAAGATTGAATAAAAAGTATGGGAAAATAGGCAGAGTACTTAAAAGAATTGAATATGACGTAAAGCATGGTGTTACTAATGAGGAAGTCTTTTCATTTTTGCAATTAATGAGGACCGATTCCATTTACGTAGAAGTTAGGGCTTGTGAAGGTTCACTGGAAAGGTTGAATGAAATACAGTCATATTATAAAGAATCACCACCGTTATCTTTTAACTGGAATAATGCTGTTACCAGATAATAGTTAAATGATGAATCAAAAAGAAATATTATTAGGATTATCGTGTTTGGAAGTCAAATGTCAATTATTTTTTGATTGTATCAAACTTTTTTGTTCGGCTCTTATCAAACCCAAGATAGTGTAGATGACCAGAAATTGAGGTATTTGATAGAGTCTAGAATAGAATAATCTAGAGTCAATATCTTTCTAACTATGACAGAATTTTTTGTGGTATTGAAATTCTTTGTGATATTGATTTTGTAAGTTTACTTATACCATATCCAGACTTGGGTGATACAAATATTGGATGCTCTATGTTTAATTCTTTGGAAATCCTGCTAACATCATCAAATTCAGCTTTGTCTATTTTTGAAAAAACAATTACAATTTTTTCTTTGTTCATTCAACTCTTGTAGGGTGCTCATGCAGCTGTAATACTTTATTTTTATTTCATCCGCCGGATCTGATGAATCAATAAGAAGTAGAATCATGTCCGCCTGAAGAGACTCTTCCAGAGTCGACTTAAAGGCCTCAATCATATAAGTAGGGAGTCTTCTAATGAATCCAACTGTATCGGTAAGCAAAATTTTCTGCCCATTAATAATAAAGGATCTTGTTGTAGTTGAGAGTGTGGTAAATAAATTTTTAGATGTTTCTCTACTTTCCAGAGTTAGCAGGTTGAAGAGGGTAGTTTTGCCCGAACTTGTATACCCTACTAGAGAAACTATCGGCATTCTGTTCTCTACCCTCTGATCATGGTAAAGCTCACGTTTTTTTCTGGAGTCTGCCAACTTTTCTAAAATGAACCCCATCCTCCTCTTCAGATCCCTAAATTTTACATCAACTATGTATTCTCCCCTTCCACCTTTTCCTGGTCTTTCGTTGCCTATCAACAGCTTCGCATTTTCTTTTATCCGCGGTAACTCGTATTTAATTTCTGCGAGCTGAATCTGTAATTTTGCTTCCGACGTAGTAGATCTAATGTAAAACAAGTCGAGGATTAGCCTTTCCCTATCAACTACCTTTATACCTGTTGCTTTTTCTAAATTGTAGATCTGCTTGGGTGTCATATGTTCATCAACAATAATCTGGTCAGATTTAGCATGTTGGAGATATTCTTTAATTTCTTCGACCTTGCCAGATCCTAGACCATATCGAGTATGCCTCAGATCTTTTTGGGTAAAACACTTTACAATATTAAAATTGCCTAATGATTCCACCAAACCTTTTACTTCCTGTACGCTGAAATCATCAGGATATGTTACCAGTACTACATTTTGTTTAGTTGTCAGAATGTGTCAGGTCCGGACCAGTCCATAAAATCGTCAGGTAAATAATCGTTTTTGTGTCCCCTAGAACACACATGTGAGGTTGTAGAATCAGTCCTTATTTTGGAAACTTTTATGGTATCTTCAGATATGTAGACACCGGGAAACACTTCGCCACAGTTCTTACATTTTAACATCAGCATAGGCATTTGGTTTAAACTAATTTATATACGGCTTCATACTATTAATATCTACCTATGGTAATTTTCAAATAAATGGACTAACTGTCTCAAATCTTCAGAAATAGAATATGTCCGTCACATTTACGGGGTATTAGTTACTAAAATCTGACATGGTTTAATGGTTTAATGAACACTAACAAGAATTGAATGTTCCAAGTTCTAGTACCCAGAGCCTTAATGACCAAATCATGAATTTATTGAATTAGGTCCAAGACCATTTTCAATTCATCTATTTCACTCTCTATAGCTTGTTTGTCTATCTCATCTCTACCGTACTGTGCTGTGTACTTTACCAACCTTTGACATGCTTCAATCTGTCCTAATATTAGATCCCTCTTATCATGACATAAACTATGGTAACTATCAATCAAGGAATACGTCACTTTTCTTTTCTTATTTTCGCATCCACAAGTTTTTGCCATAATCCCATAGGGCGATTCTGATTCGGAAATATTCAATTTACATAGACACCGACATTCGAATCAAACCAGAATTCTAGGACAAACCATGAATATAATCATAAATTAATCTGTATGACTCATGAGCTGATACAGGCATCGATTCTATTTGATTATTACCACACAAAGGACAATTATTGGGAATAATAAAGTTGGTAAAGCATGTAGCACACCAATAACATGATTTGCAAATCAAGAAATTTCTCTTGTCAATAAACTTATCTTTGCTTTCATAGAGCAACGGGTAAATCTTCGAAGAGGTCACAATAATGAACCATATCCGAACGCTTTTTGCATATTAACTTTATTTAACATCAATCATATTCAGTTTGGACGCATTTAAGCATATCTAATATTTGTATTAGGAACAAGTAATTGACTGGTTTAGAAAATATGTATAAACTACTAGAATATTGCGTGTATTGCCGATATAACAGACAAACATAACATATAACTATTGTTTTACTTGATAATTTACGAATGTTTCCTATTCTTGGGAATTAGGGT
>Ga0193740_1000005_pt1 | contig 54414 bp, 63 predicted proteins | sample L2s1metaG_FD_145072 | JGI IMG/M metagenome (GOLD analysis project Ga0193740, IMG submission 145072) | Soil microbial communities from a riparian zone of the East river system, Colorado, United States - L2s1 | ecosystem: Environmental > Terrestrial > Soil > Riparian zone | place: USA: East River... | reverse complement strand
TCAAGAAAAACCTCTAGATCTAAACCTCTGTTTTATTAATACCGGTTCCTTTATGATAGTATTATCTAACATGAAAGAGAACGACTATGACTAATCAATGCATTGCGGGAGGATCGCAAAAGTTTTGAAATCAGTGCAACAATCCAAAAGTTAGGACAAAATTCTTCCTAAAATATACCTACTATGGATTAGGCGATCAATCCTATAATTGGCAACATAAGTTATTAACTGATAAATCTCATGTCTTAATTAAACTATAAAAATAATGCAACTAACTGCTGGATACAACTTTAAAATATTACTAAAGTCAATCCGCTGTCCTAACTCCCACTAAAAAACTGATGCTTAAATGAGCTCATAACCGTCCAGTTTACTTGTTCCAATAATAATAATACTGATCATCGGAAAAATCAACCAACTAATTTTCCAATCACATTTGGCAGATTTCGAAAAATAAGAAAGATAACCATTAATTGGTGTGGACGTAATAATATCTATTGAATAAATCTGCAAAATGTATTCAACAACAGCATGATTTGTGTGATGGAGATATAATAGAAATGATCAATAACTCAAGCGTAACAAGAATTTGTGAATGTCAATGTCATGACAATATGTATAAGCTAGTCAGTAGGATGAAGGCTGCAAATAATCAATAATTAGAGAACCCATAATCAACTTAATAAATTATAGTAGAGCATTATGAAGAGTTATAGAATTTCATATTTATCTGAATACATACAAATATCGAAATATCATTTTGTCCGAGTAAGACTGATTACCACAATGAATGTCAATACTATCTTGCAATTTACATAGTTTATGATTTATGTAATCCGAATTTGTTCTGTCAAGTAACGTGACTAATTGGTGATTGCTAATCCTCAATTAGTAAGCAAATTATCCACCGTTGCAGCTGACCGGATTAGGAATCTAGGCTGACCAAAATCCATCCTGTCAGCCAGATCATCTAACTTTATAAATTAAGTGCTGCATTAATACTTATATGGTAGATCTAGTTTATGGTCGTGGAATAACCGACATTGTTCGAGAGATTCCACTTTACGTCGGCATTTTCAAGAAATTTGTTGGTATCAAGCTATTTCATACAAAGCCTGCACTGTACGGCTCAGCTGACATAATTAATGTTTGTAACCTCCACTGTTCACACTGCTACTGGTGGCTAAATAGGAAGGAGGATAATCAAGATTTAAGCGTGGAGGACTGGAGAACAACAATCAGAAAAACATTCAAGAAGCAAAATCTTTTTGTTGTCACACTGGTTGGAGGAGAACCAACTATGAGGCCAGAAATTATAGACATATTTTGTGAAGAGATGCCTAGAAGGATATGTGTAGTCACAAATGGCTATTTTCCCCTGAAAAGGATCAAAAATCTTTACTTTTATTGGATATCATTAGATGGGACTGAAAAGGCTCACGATGCTATTAGAGGAAAGGGTTCCTATGCCAAAACCAAAAGTAACATTCTAGAGTATATTAAAGGTCCTCCACGGAATGGCAAACCTGCCTGGAAAGATATTTGGATCACAATGACTATCAATACGGTCAATTACTCTACAGCTATTGACTTGGCTGAAGAATGGGTTGGAAAAGTCAACAAAATAGGATTTCAGTTTCACACCCCATTTATGAAAGGAGATCCTCTGTGGGTAGAATTTGGAGAATTACGTAATGATCTGGTAGACCGACTCATAGACCTTAGAAGAAAATATTCAGATTTTGTAATTAACAGTGAGAAACAACTATCCCTGATGAAAGGAAATTGGGGAGGGAACGGGACAACTCCTGTGCAATGTCCGACATGGGCCATACTTTCTTTGGATCATATGGGAAGAGTCAAACAGCCCTGTTGCATTGGTAGTGCTGATACCAAGTCACTAAAACCAATCTGTGAAGATTGTGGTCTTGGCTGCTATTCGGTATTGGTTGCAAATGGCATTTCAGGTGCATGACAATTCACATCTTTGTCTATGTATTTATTGGCATAATTTGAAACGCCGTAAAATAGGTTATCGTTACTAATGATAGATAAGAAATTGACACAAAAATAAAATTGGTATCGGTATACACTGCCACGGGAATGATGTACACCTTGATATACACGACACGACTATGATTCACTATTCATTAGGAATGTAGTTAGAATTTTGAATTTGAAGATGAGTAAACTAATAAATTTTGGGAGTGGTTTGATTCATCCAACATTCAAAACATACTTCTAAATCTAGTTGATAAACCTCAACTTTATTTTTATTACATATTTGACATAATTTTTCCATTTAAGCTATTGCAATATTAGGTGTATAATAGTATATCATTCTTTTCACTTGAGACTATTCTAATAATCAAGATTTAGTTTTATGACCATTATGTTGAAATAAATACATTTAATGATATATTTGATACCAATTTAATACTATTTCTCTGATAAATAACAATTTGTATATGATTCCTAAGTTTTTAATCGTTTCCAGAATTTGGAAAATACTGTCATTAAAGGAATTACGACAATATTATGGACAATGCTTTTATGGAATGTTCTACTAACAATAATTGTTTAAACATGAGAAGAAGAATCGAGATAATGGCAAAGTCAACATCTGCAAAGAATGGACATGAACGGATTACTACAAATAGAGATAATATTAGACATTTGGAATATTTTAACAACGGTCAGTGGCGACATAGTGACAAATGTAGGAAGTTTACAAATAAAGAGTGTTCTTTGGTAAGACCTAAGAAGTCTGGATAGGTAGATACCGTCATTGTTGGGCGTGTCAAAATCAGAAATTAATTGATAACAGGAATTTTGTTAACTTCTTATTTCACTAAAAAATCTAGAGGAAGATAAGGACTCTACTCAATATAAAATCCCTAGTAATCAATCAATTCAACGACATATTCAATGTACATTAGTTTATTCATGTGAAATATAAGACGTCTGGAACACAACCCTATCTGTAGGTTGTCATATTTTAGTAACTTAGTAAGAGTTGATATTTTTGTTACTCTCTAGTGATTCGATAATAAATTTGAGACTTGACATCGCAATACCATGTAGATGCTATTGAAGCGTTGCAAAATTCCCAATGTCAATAGATTTTTGGCCTAATGGTCACAATTATTCGAATGTAACCGTGCTTCGTCCTATTACAAGTGATTGTATATCGGTGGTGATAATTGAACTTCGAAAGCACTCAATATGTTATCTATACAACTATTTGTAATGAGAGAAGGAATGCTTAACTTTGTACCTATAGGCAATAAACAATTTATGGATTCTAAAATTGCAATTCGGTGTCCTATGTCATCCTCCTCGCGGCACTTTTCAACTAAGCTAATCAGATATCTCGTATTTTGTGTCATTACTTATATTATGGACCCAATCGCTTAAGAATGTTTTGATATATCGCTTGCGCATTTAAATAATTTTCCATAATTGAAAACTTTTAAAATAATTGTCAGACTGATGTTACTACAGCATGGTCATATACCACATCATTATACCAGTTACAAACACAAAGGCTGATATAGTATGACGTGTATTTATTATTGTTTATAACTAAATTTAGAGGGAATTAATTTGAAAATATTGATGATTTCAACCGAGTACCCGCCCATGCAGGGTGGAGTTGGACGCTACTGCAAGAAGTTAGTCGATTCGTTAAGAAGCGAAGGTATGCAGGTATTTGTCGCATGTAATGAAGATGGAAACGGAGATTACAATGGCCTTTCACCAAATAATCAAAATAATTCTGAAGTCCTCTTAAAAATAGTTAAAGAGGTTGAACCAGATGTAGTCCATGTTCAGTATGAGCATGGACTATATGGAATACATTTAGATCCAATAAATCCTAGAAAAACACACACAAATATAGAATCATTTTACGATGAATGCACAGTTCCTATTGTCACCACGTTCCATTCGGCTTACACTTTCACTCAATGGATGAAATTGGTAGTTCCATTAAATAATAGAAGATTTGGGCGCCTTGGGACTTTAATTAGGATGGGTTACGACTATTGGACACATCTACTAAATTATGATTCATTTAATTCCCTAAACAGGCGAAAAATAGGTTCCAATAAAGCCGGAGTTGTCTTTTCTAAATATCTAGCCAATATTATCCCAGGTAGTACTTTGATATATCATGGGGCAGAGCCTAGCACTTCACCTCCCATAGATAGAAAGGAGGCAAGGAAAATGTTCTTACTTCCTGAAGATGCAAACATTGCCTTAGCCGTGGGCTTTATGACCGCAACCAAGGGATGGGATGTAATTGGAAAAATGAAGATACCCAAGGGCTGGAAGGTTGTAATAAACACCTCACGAAACCATTACGGAAGGGAAAAACTAGAGGATAAATTTGTAAATGAAGGCGTGATCAACTTGAACAGGGGGTATCTAACTGACAAAGATCTGTCATTGCTCTTCTATTGTGCCGATGCTCTGATCCTTCCTTACAAAGTTACTTCTGGATCCGGCGTCATGTACGATGGATTAGCTCATGGACTTCCATTTATTTCAAGCAAGTTAGAATTTTTCAAAGAATTCTCCGATATGAATGTAGGGATGATGGTTAATCGTAATCCAGTCGAGTTCTCAAATTCTCTTCTAAAACTTGAAATGAATTACAAGCGATACAAAGATGCGGTTGTAGATCTCAGAAAGCATCTACTCTGGAAGGAAGTTGCCAAAAAGCATATCTTGCTCTATAACTCGATTATTGAGCCTACTACTTCTCCTTCTCCTCTTGTAAGAAAAATTAATAGATAGACTTCAAATTATTTGGAGCATATTATTTGGAGAATGTAATAACATAGTAGAACTTGCCAAATATAATATCGGAGTCCATGCTTCAATTAAAGTTACCAAAATAAGTCATAATCTCTAGTTTTGTTCATGGCGCAACAGTGCATTCTTATATGTGAGAATGAATACATTAAGATGTGGACGGACCCGGAATTGAGTGTTAATATTTTTTCGGATGTTGAGGATGACTTTAGAGAAAGATATGGCGTTTACCTGAGGACCATGAAACAACGAATCTACGACACATATCTAGGATTCAACGAATTGGAGGATGAAAGAAAAATGGTTAACCAGCAAGTTATAAGGACTCCTGGACGTAGAGGCGAGATTATTAAGAATGAGGAGATTGATAAAGAATTTTCTAGGCGATATGATGAGTATAAAAAAAGTATTGAATTATTCTGATTAAATTCTGGACTCAATGAGCGCTTTTTGTGCGTAGGGATTATGGACAGCTAATACTTTAGGGACTTAATTATTCAAGCTATAAACAATAAAAAAGTTTCTTAGTTTTAGCATAAAATCAAAAATAAATACTGGCAACAAATTAAGCACATAATAGTGGTCTTAATGTTACCGCTTTTACTGAAGATTATTACCTACATTCGTTCGTTTGATGAATTTTTCTTAATTCACACAACTTGTGCTTTTGCGAAGCGATCTCCTACACTGGTAATTCTTATGTTCGTTTTCTGTCCAGTTTTTGCACCTTCAACAAATATTACAAATCCCTGGATTCTAGCAATTCCGTCGCCTCTCCTGCTTATTTCTGATATTTCAACTTCGTATTCCTTACCCATTTCGACTGGTTTTGGACCTCCAAAACCACTTCTGTAACTCATAGTTAGAATAATGTCTGTTCTTTCCGTAATATGAATGAACGTAATTAGCCATATGCGCATAGATCTAGATTTAATAAATAATTTAGGAATGGTCTGATGTCAATAAGAAACAAGTAATCTTAATATTTTTCACATTACTAGGATCAGAATCCCAACTAGGTATTGGCTAGATGTTCGCTTATCATAATATTCCCCGTTCCTCTTCCTCTTGCCGTTCGATATCTTCCAGCTCGCGTTTAACCTTTGACTTCTACTTTTACATCCTTTCGCTTCTCATCAGACACATTGGATAATTGAATTCGACAAATTACACAGTGAATTAAGAATTTTGGATAAATTTTGTATCAAGTTTGCATCTACGAAATTAAATCTAGATATCAAAAAAGTAAACATATTATACCTAATCATAGTATAGTTAACTATGACAAGAACAGTAAAACCACCAGGCGTTCCAGGAGAGTTTAAATGTCGAACATGTGAAATTTCATGGTCAAGTTTTATGCAGAATAACATTCCATGTACAGATAAAACAACAAGATTTGGACTACATAACTTCGATTTTAGTAAGCCGATTCTTCTCGAAAAACCTTAACCAGATCTATTTCAATAACAAGTGCCGTAAATCAATTGTAACATGCCTTTTGTTATACGGCCGCTATCATCTGCTTATTGACTTCGGTAACTAATTGCCTCAAATCGATTGGCTTTTGAAGAAAGCCATTTATTATCCTTTTTGTAGTATACTCTTGGAATAAACTATCGTCAATTTGAAACGCTGTCATCAAGATTGTTCTTATCAAAGGATTCAAGTCTTTTACAGTCTTTAGAAGCTGTAACCCATTAATAACGGGCATTCTCAAGTCAGAAATAATAAGCATGTAATCTTTTGCATTAGTTTTAAGATGCTCTAATGCAAGTATGGGATCAGTGAATTTGAATACTTGGATTCCATTAATTTTATGTAAGGCGTCACAAAATAGCAATGCACTGTCCAATTCATCATCTACTATACTAACAATTCTGTTATTCAGCAATAAGGGTTACCGGTCCTTCTATCATAATCATGATATACATTCTCACCAAGTTTTGGTATCTTCCGACATATAAAGCAGCAATTTTTCAATAATTTTATTCATTTACGTTATTCTAGTAATAATCTACTTAGATTTAGAAGGCGACTTGATTAATATCTAATGTAGTGCATTCATCAATCAGTCAAATCATACAAGACCCAATAGTTCACAGACAATAAAGGATACTTGTTGACACTTACCTTATCTTTACCTCGAGATGGATTAGGGTTATTCCTAAAAGGTTAATACATGAAATATAATATAGTTTACTAATGGAAGGAGATTCTCCCAAGGAAGCTATTCACAGCAACATGCTGGAAAATTTTAATTTAATTCAATTTCGCTGCATAAGATGCGGTTCAAATGAATTAACCAAAAGCACTCCTACATTTCTACAAAAAGTGGTTGAAGATAAAAGCGTGATATGTGAGGTAATCTTTCAAGTTAATGATATTAATCAACAATTGGCCCTTTACGTCATTGCTTGTCTTATCTGTAAGAAATGTACACGGAAAAATGGAAAAGTAAAAAGAAGATGACAACTCGAAAAATGAAATTCGAATGGTTAAGTCCGAAAGAGAATGATAAGATTTCTCATGAATTAGATTATCTAGATAGTGTGGATCCAATTACTGGTCATTGGCGAGATACTCAATGGATGAGTTTTAAACCACAAGTTGTGGATAAATACAGAAATAATAACCTCGTTGAAATAGCAGTCAACCACATTAATTTCCTAAACAGAGATGGAGATCTTGAATGCAGCGTTTGTTATCGTCCTACCAAACGAAAACTCATGGTTCAGGCTAGGGAATTTTGTTTTGTCCCTGAGAAAGAACGTACTCATTGGTTACAATTTAGAATGCGAGATATCAATAGAAAATTTAAGTAAAACTACCAGACTAACACAAGTTTTTAACCATAATCTTGATAATGTTATGGGATCATTATTTATGCTGAAAAGACTAATATTTTCGCCATATTTCGTAACCTTTCAAGATTGATTCAAAGCATCTTGAATATCATCATAATTAGTATGTTCTCTTTTTTAGGAATTTGCTTTAGTCATATTTTTTAGAATATCTTTTTCCTTGAGGTAAACACATGTATACGTCTTACAATCAAATTTATGGCCAAATAAGAGAAACTTGAGGCTATAATAGATGCTATTATTGCAGATTGTACTGGCTGATATTCTATTCTCAACAATTCAAGTAGAATGAAGAACCTTAATACATTGTTGATAATATCAAATACCGAATCAGCAAATATCATCTTTGTTACAATTTGTTTTAGAATAGTAATGTTCAATTTCCCAGTAAGTTTTTTTGTATATTTCTTCTTATTATCAAGATGAAAGAGAACAACAAAAATTACTTTAGAGGATATGAACCCAGTTATTACAGTTAATGTAGAAGTTGCAACATCGTCACTGGAATATTTTGTAGATAGATATGCTACTATAAGACTAACAATAAAACCAACCGAACCTGATAGTAGTAGATTCTTATTGAGCGATATGGCATTGGTATACTTCATATAAAATTTTGTAAAGTAATTTGTTATCCTACTACCAAGTCCTCCTTTCATCTAATACTCTATACACAAACAGTCATTTATGGGTATTCTACAAAATGACTTTTCCGAAGAATTTGGTATTAATAAATGCCATTATTTCCGGCATTCGAGTACTGTATGCTCAAGCCTACAGTGGCTAAGAAAATTAACCCAAAAGACAGAAGTATGTAATTCTGTTACCTTAATATTCATCAATAGTAACTTTTTAATAATAGTCATGAATATATACTATTACTACATGATGGTACTATAAGGATGTTTGTAAGAGTGGATAATTATCCAATAAATACATTGTTTGTCAATCGTTAGAAACAGAATTAGAAGTAGGTTTAAGTTCATTGATAGAAAACAACGCGATTAATTCGCTTGCAGTTAAAGTGATGAGAGTAGTTGGGATAGACATCAGATCAGTAGTCAATAATCAAGGAAATTACAGAATATATGATTTGTAACTAGTAACAGCTTTCATTAGCATAATATACGATTATCCAGTAAACCTCAGTATTCTTCTAGTTTTCTGAATGGCTCTTGACGATAGATGAACAAATAGTTACCAATTATGTGAGTTATTGGTTTTAAATATCATAAATATTCAGATAGAGATTTATTTGTGATGAAGTGATAGATAATTTGGATCATAATTATTTATAATTGAACTATCGGTAGTAATTAAAGGTCAGGAAACTGGCGGGATTTTGGTTGACTCTTGTTCATCTAAGGCAACCATTATAGTCCCTTCCGCCAGTCTTTCTTTTAATTGATTAGTTTGATTTCGAACAAATTCAAGTCCACATCGAGGGATGTCCCGTATCAATACATGAAATCAGTGCTTACATGAATGTCGATCGCTTGAATTAGTTGATTGTTAATTAATTCCCCGTGCTAGACAAGTATCACAATACTTTTCCACTAGCGTGGCTTCAACCATGTCATAACTTGCTATTTGAGTTGCTACATCGCCACATACAGAACAATAACCCCCTGCTTTCTCAGCCATAAACCTTTTTTTTACATTTTGAGATACTCTAGGATTTGAGATAATGTCTTGAAGAACTTTGAGTTGCTCATCAGATCTAATCACTGGTCGAACAGTTGGGACTGGTCTCTCTTTGTTATTACGAGGATTATTTCCGTTAAAGGAATCATGCATGATTATAATACTCGCTAATCGTATATCTATCTATATGTTTAGTATCAAATATTTATCCAATCCTAATAGAATTTTTCTAATATATGGAAACGAAGGCTTATTTCTGTATGTTTAAGCCACTGACCACTGATGGACAATTGTTAGAATCGAATTTACAGGTCTGGAAACGTCGGGATTAGTTCCCTTCATGTAGTAGAGTTCTACTACTTGTTATTTAGCTGTTTCTAAACTCAATTGCGGAGGAGTTTTACAAATACTTAATAATTATGAAATCGTGTAAGAGTTGAAATTCAATGGTAAAAATCATTAAAAAGAATCTTAACAGCGCACCAGATGAAACGAGAAAATTTGAAAAGGGTAAAGTAGATATCGCAACTTTTAGTGATGTTACGATAGGAAGAGCCGAGTTTGAGCCTGGCTGGAGTTGGGAGAAATGCGTAAAACCGATAGCAAAAACGAATAGTTGTGAAGCACCACACACCCAATATGTGGTATCTGGAAGAATGAAAGTTGTTATGGACGATGGTACAGAAGAGGAATTTGGTCCTGGTGATGTTGGAATTGTTCCACCGGGTCACAATGCGTGGGTAGTTGGAGATGAGAAATGCGTGGCAATTGACTTCACAGGTATGACGACCTATGCAAAAAATCAATAGCTGAGTATTCAAATCCTATCTTTTTTCAATTCAAGATAGCGAATTTAGTCTAGAAAACTTTGTTTGTTACTATTAATAAGACCTAGAATTTATAGATATATTAAGTCCTCGGTCGTTGGGATCTGAACCATTCATGAGTAGGGTACTATGACTTGGTGTCTAGTTCCATAATAAAGTAGTCTTCAAAAATTCACTATTGTAACACATCTCATTTGTTACCTTCTGCTATCCCCATTAATCCAGAATGAGAATGTAAAGTTTTGGTATGCTTCCAGTCAGCCCTCTTTAATAAATCGGCATATTCTTCAGCTGTTCGTTCTCTCCCAGAAGAAGCACACATCATATGGATATCAAAAAGCTTTGAAAAATGTGGTTTTTCTGGTCCTGGTACCATATGTTCTGCAATAAAGACTGTTCCGACTTTAAATACCTGTTGATAAATGTTTGAAAGTATTTTAACGCACTCCTCGTCAGACCAATCATGAAGAATCATTTTCATAATATAGGCGTCTGCTGCTGGAACTTCATCAAACATATCTCCTATCACATAAGTGCATCTATCTTCCACACCCATTTTCTTTGCCCATAAGAGCTCTTTATTCTTAATTACTGTATCCAACTCAAATACAGTGCCTTTAAGGTGGGGATATTTCACAAGTAAACTGCAAAGCAAGTGTCCTTGCCCTCCACCAACATCGCACACATGCTGTATTTTCGAAAAATCATATCCTTCAAGTGCATCTAATATCCAGACAGTTTGAATACTAGAATAGCTACTCATAGCCTGGTTGAAAACTTCTCTATATGGAGGATTGCTGTCCGTATATTCGAATAACTTTTTGCCATACTGAAGAAGAAATGCATTTTGTTTCCCATCCATAATCATGGAAGGTAAATGTTTCCAAAGGGCATAGTGTTCTTCCCCCTCCTCTAATAATGCTATTCCTCTCAGAGATTGTGGATGATCTTTTCTAAGCCATTCTCCTTCTGCAGTAATTGAAAAATTACGATTTACATCTTCTCTTAATAAACCAAGTGAACCAAGTGCTCTTAAAAGTCGATAAGCCAATGAATAATCAAGGTTTAGCTGTTTTGCTATCTCGGATGCATTTTTCGGAACTGAATTCACACAGTCAAACACACCTAGCTTTACTCCAGCATGAAGTATTTGGCTTCTCCATCTTCCGAATATGATATCCAGTGTTTTTTCATGGTCTGTCATTTCAATTCTTCTAGGAATTTCCCTAATATAGTTTTTTTTCACAATAATAGATCAGTTTTCGAACGGCTGAGTTACCATAGGGGAGATTGATATAACGGGCATGGAGAATAGGGGATCGTGTTGTCAACAAATCGGATCCAGAATTAAGGTATAGTTCTATCTCCAATTTCTTAAGAAATCGTTTTTGCTGTGCTCACAGCTACACATCTTATCTGAAAGGTCGCACTCATTGAAATTATGAGTTATAGGAGAGACCGGTAATATATCCAACTCTAGAAAGATACAACCCTAATATACAATGGAATGTTACTTTGAAGCAAATGGATATTCCGAGATGGAATCTATCAGGGGATTGGTTTGATGTTTGCAAATGTAATATTCCATGTCCGTGCACTTTTGCTCAATCGCCTAGTTATGGCGACTGTGAAGGTGTATTAGCATATCATATTAACAAAGGGCAGTACGGTGAAATAACACTTGATGGTTTGAATGTTTTGGCATTGGCTGACTTTAGAGGTAATATTTGGTCAGGTAACACTAAGGCAAACATAGCTGTTTTCTTTGACGAAAAGGCCAAAGAGGAACAAAGAGATGCCTTGAACATGATTTTTACGGGAAAGGCGGGAGGCTTTATGGCAGAATTTGCAAAGTTAATTGGCGAAGTTCGCGGAGTAAAATTTGCACCTATAAAATTTGAAATTGCTGAGAATCTAGCTTACTGGAGTGCAGAGATACCCGGAAAGGTAATTGCCAAAGGTGAAGCTCTGGGCGGTCCTATGACTCCTCCTGGTAAACGAGTTCAGACTGTTAATCCTCCTGGAAGTGAAGTAGGTCCTGGCACTGTTGCAACATGGGGAACGGCTGTTACTGATGAAGTTAATGTTCCAGAGTTTCGTTACGAATGGAAAAGGAGTGGAAGATCCAGCAAACATATTGCATTCAATTGGACAGGTCCATAGAGCCGTAAATGTTAAGACTTAATTGTCAAGGCTAGAAGAACTACTTCCAGTGTACAGTAATGGTTCTGCATTATTATCAGGATCTCCTTTAAAGTAACCATGACCATTACCATCACATTTTGTATCCGTTGAGGATCCAAGGCTAAGTGCATTCATGATATCTGAAGGAGATTGCCCAGGATGTTCAGATTTATATAACGCAGCGGCACCGGTAACGTGAGCAGTCGAAGCACTGGTCCCGCTGAACGACATGTAAGAATCTCCCTTTGTTGTTGTTTTGATCAGTACTCCTGGTGCAGCCATATCAACTACTGGGCCATAATTACTAAAACTTGCAAACATATCATCTTTACCAGCTGTTGTAGATATAGAGGAAATACCACCGCACTCTCCGTCAGTGTCAACAATTGCTGATACGGCTATTACCTCTGGGAAGTTTGCAGGAAATACAGATGAGGCATCCATTCCTTCATTCCCGGCAGCTGCTATATAAGTTACTCCAGCTACCACAGACTTGATGATTGCATTATGAAGGGCATCATTTTTGCCAACAGCTCCAAAGCTCAAATTCACAACATCTATCTCGTTCGCATGTTCAGTAACATAATCGATGCCCTTTATTATGTCGGAACTGGAACCAATCCCATTACTGTCAAGAACTTTGATAGCCCATAATCTAGCGCTTGGGGCTATACCAACTACGCCCTGAGAGTTATCTTTCGCAGCTGCAACCCCAGCTACAGCAGTACCATGCCCATCATCATCGTTACCACTACTTGTTCCTGGAACAAATGTTATTTGTCTATACACATTGAGATCCGGATGATCCAGATCAATTCCAGTATCCATAATGCCTATGTCAACATTTACATCCCCAGTCCCATCTCCTGATTTAGTTGAGCTCAGATCACCGTCTACTCTGTTGATCCCAGTTGGTAAACTCTGAGCGAAGGCTTTAACCTTAACATCTGGCTGTACATAATCTACTTCAGGATTTTCCACAATTGCTTCAAGCACCTTGTTATTAGGGACTTTAATAGTAAATCCGGGTAATGCATGATCATAAATATGTTGTACAGCTGCTCCATCACGTTTCGCTTCACCAGCTAAAGACCGTATAGAGGATAAAAAATCATCCTTCATTATTACGATATAATTATTTGGTATTTTTTCGCCCGACACCTCTCTTAATTTATTTTCTATATCCGGTACATCGATCGTGAGATCGTTATTTTTGCCTTGTAGTGATGTTATATAGAACCGCTGCGCCTCAACGTCAAACAAAGAAGTTTGTGATATTGAAGTTAATATACAGTAAGACAGCAAAAGGGCTATCAAGATACTTGATGTAGGACCTACATTTTTCCAAAAGCGCATGGTCTTGACCCAGCATTATGAATCATAATTTATTTAACTTTGGAAACATGATTAACTACGTTTCTTCTAAACGATCTGAGTAGGGACTGTAGACACTAAAGTAATTCCTTCTTAATTTTGATATCTTACCTTGACTATTGTTTAAAAGCGATTATCCATGATATTGCTATTTGGCTTGCTTGTATAAATATGGAATTGGACGAATTAATGCAATAAAGTTTAATTGTTAAAATATCCTATCCAACGTAATGCAAGAAGTTAGCAAGTCCTTTCATCCAGACGAAGTAGATGTTTCAATTTCTGAAGTCACAGGTGGCATATATCGTATTTCCGGTTTTGTCGAAAGAGACGGTATCACATTTAATCAGTTTTTAATCCAAGATGAGAATCCCACACTTATTCATACAGGGCCTATTGGCATGTATAGTAAGATAGAGGAAAAGGTAAAGGAAGTTATCAACCTTGAAAAACTAGCTTACGTTGCTTTTTTACATTTTGAAAGCGATGAATGGGGAGGCATGGAGTTTCTCAAATCACCAAAGGCAAAGCTTGTATGCAGTGATTTGAGTTCCAAGTTAAATCTTACAGGTTGGTATAACGTTCCCTGTGATCATATCTCATTTTGGGATAATGAAATTCTTAAAACTGGCAAATGTACCCTTAGATTTATCATGACTCCACATGTTCACCATTGGGACAGCATGATGATCTTCGAAGAAACTACGAAATCTTTATTCCCATCGGATCTTTTTATCCAACCCGGAAACGATAAGCCAATTATTTCTAATGATCTTTCAGATGCTATGATTCAATTGTATAGGGCAGTGGGAATATTTGGGAGTGAAGAACCGGTAAGACAAACTACCAAAAGGCTTGTCAAACTTGAGCCAAAAATTACCTTCCCAATGCATGGCTCTTGTATAGAGGCGTCAATGTTCCCTTCGTACACAGATGCGATAATGAAAAATGAATTTGCATATTCAGGTAACTTATTGGGACAAAAAGTAGATATCGTTACATGAGGTCTAATTAAACTCCATGATCTTCTGCTGTCAACTAGTTTTATTACGCCATTTCCTAATTACCAACATGATGGCAAATTTTCCCGAATTAGCAATAATGTAGGTTAACATATAGGTATTATAGCCAATCATTACTTATTGATAGTAACCATTGATAGTAACCATTGATAGTAACCCTTAGCATTGTAGGAATACTGTTTCGTTAGATTATCTGTGAAGTATGGAAGTTATCAAATATCTAGATTAAAAGTGACCATTTCAATCGATCATTGCTTCGATAATATAGATTCTCCGTAGTAGTTCCTATTTGTTTTTCACATGGCAAGCAGATTTGCCTGTCATCAACTTTAGTAGCTTGTCAAGCATTAGTGTCTCAGCGCAGCAGCCGTACAATTACTTATTTATACACGCACAGATACTATATCGCCATGAGAGTTCAAGCATATGCTGCTCATGCACCGGGTGGAAAACTAGAAACATTTGAGTATGAATTGGATTCACTGAAACACGATGAAGTAGAGATTGATGTAGAGTATTGTGGAATTTGTCACAGTGATTTGCATATGCTTAAAAACGAGTGGGGTTTTACACGATACCCGTTTGTACCAGGACATGAGATCATTGGAAAAGTGACTGCGATTGGAAATACGGTAAGCCATCTTGAACTAGGACAATATGTAGGATTAGGCTGGCGAGCTCGCTCTTGCTTGGTATGTGACCAGTGCTTGAGCGGTCATCATAATCGTTGCCTGAAGGGTCAGGATGTCATCGTTGGCAGACATGGAGGTTATGCAAATAAAGTGCGTTGTCAAGCGTTATGGGCTTTTCCCTTGCCTAAGAACATTAACATAAAGAGTGCTGGCCCATTGTTTTGTGGCGGAATTACAGTTTTCAACCCGATAATCCAAAATAATATCAAATCTACTGATCATGTAGCTGTAGTTGGAATTGGCGGGTTAGGACATATGGCTATTAAATTTCTCAATTCATGGGGATGTGAGGTTACTGCTATGTCTACCAATCCTGAAAAAGAGAGGGAAGCACAACAGTATGGAGCCGATCATTTCTTAAACTCAAGGAATTCTGATGCTTTGAAACCGTATACAAATCGTTTCGATATGGTAATGGTTACCGCAAACGTAGACCTGGATTGGGATTCTTATATTAGAACGCTTCGTCCTGGTGGAAAGTTACATATTGTTGGAGCAGCTTCCCTAGTAAAAGCAACCGTGTTTCCATTAATTTCCGGTGAGAAGTCCATCGGCGGTTCACCTATTGGAGGTCCTGCAGATATTCTAAAGATGCTTGATTTTTGCAATCGTCATGGCATTGAGCCAGTCATAGAAGAGTTTCCAATTTCACGAGTTAATGAGGCAATGGCACATCTTGAAGCAGGCAAGGCACGTTATCGAATAGTCTTGCGGAATGATTTCATGTAGTCTGACAAAGGAACACCAAATATATCGGGAAGTCTTGACAGCGGCGTTATTGGTAAAAAATTTGATTCAGTTTTCTCTCAGCACGAAACAGTTTCCAACATACGTTTAATTCTATAGGAACATTTGACTACTTGTGCATGATCCACCCCTTTATGACGGGCAAAATTATAGTCAGTTAATCTTCACGCTCACACAGAAATTGTAGTAGCTCGAAGCGAATCTCCACTCTATTATTTATTCTGCTGCCTGAGCGATCCTGTGTAGAGCTTCTTCTGTGGTTTGTTTGATACCGTTTTCTGCAAAACCTCTACCAATAATAGGAATGCCCGATAGGTCAATATCCCATATTACATCTAAACTGGATTTATTGGCAGAGAGAGGTTCCAACTCGAGTATTCTGCTACCCGTTACAAGTCCTTTTGTTAGGTCTGTTTGAATTTTCATCTCGTCAGGGTAAACTGTCACAATTTGATGACTTGTGTTATTCTGAGGGCCAGCACTAATAGTTACCTCCCTTTCGGTGATGTTATCGGTCTTTTTTATGTTATTTATTTCCTTAAAAGTAGACCAATACTGTGGTTCATTGTCAACATTTGAAATTATACTCCATACTTTATCGACAGGTGCAGATATTTCTTGTGTAACATTGATTGATGTAGCAAAGACTTGCGGTAATGCAACAAAAGCTAATCCCATTACTGCAAATATAACAGCAGGAATAACTGGATTTATACTAAGACCCTCTGCGTATTTTCTCAATTCTTTATTTTTTATCATTATTCAAAAATGAACGAAACTACTTAAAACGATTGTCCACCTATATTACGTAACTAAGTTACCCAACTCAAATCGTTAGTTGATTCTTCATAGAATTATTCCGACCTACAGGGTTACAGGGTTACATTGATTCGTAATATTATACAATAGAAAGACTTTACATACGTCTGTGATTATTATTGTTCTCTTTTTTTGCTAACCTCATCATCGGCATTGTCATCATCGGACAATTTCTTCTCAATTTGTTTCTGTAATTCCTTATATCGTTCATATTTCTTGGTCCACTTCGAAAGAACAAACCATTGCCTTATTCCTATACCTAACCAAATTAGGGAAATTAGAAATGGAATTACACGAGCGATCCCAAAGGCAGGATTGAAACCAGGGCCAAACCTATCATGCGGTCCTCCTCCATCCTGAAAGGGAAATGGTGGTCCGAGCAGGAAAAATGTGACGGCGAAAGCAATTGGTGGGATAATCATAATAGTGAGAATCATTATTATAAACATCTTCTTTGTCCTGTTCAGCTGAAGAATTATTCCATCCATTATCTGAAAGGGATTCTCTTTGGGTTTGTCATCGTTAGTATTGGAGTTAGTTGCCATTGAATGATTATCCGTCCATGCGATATAAAACTGTAATAGTAACTTTGTTACATGCTGTCATAAGATTTGTTAATATCACGATTTATTGTCCATCTCGCTTCTTGGAAACAAGGATTCATACGGCTCCAGAATTCCATTTAGGATCTCTCTTCCTTTGTCCGAAGGTTTGTATTTTATTATTATTTTATTTCCCCAGGCTTCTTCCATTCTAGTTATCATTCCTTTTTTGACCATGTCATCGAGGATTTCCTTGTGCTTCACATTGTTCAGTCCACAATAGCTCATGAGTTTGCTTTGATTAAGTTCACCGTACTCGTAAAGTTTCAGGAGAATATCCTTTCTTATGTATATCCTATCTCGATACTCATGCACCAATTTGACTCAAATACCGTAGAGATAACCATATCCGAATTGAAGTTGCTATTAGCACTATCTGATACGTGACCATGAAAATGGCATAAAAAGAAGAAGTCATAAATGAAACAGGTGCTGAGTACATCAGATCACATTAGATGACAAGTACATATCAACATTTAGTTCAGATTTAACTCTATAAGACATTGGTAAATATAATATGATATTTTCGTGGATTATCATCGAAACAATATGTTTTACATTATATGAGCAATATACGAACTAAATCTTAGTGAGTCTTCTACTTCTAGCTACTAACCACACATAAATAAAATGCTTGCATAAACATAAGAATGACTCAAAACCAAGATTATGTCGAAGCCGGCAAAGTGAGTGAAATTAGTAAGGGGCATATGAAAAATGTCGAGATAAATGGAAAAGAAATTGCAATAGCCAATCTTGACGGAAAATTTTATGCTTTTTCCGATAGATGTGGTCATATGAACGCTAGACTTTCACGTGGGAACATCAACCAGAATGTAGTAACATGTCCTTTCCATGCCGCAAAGTTTGATGCTACATCTGGAAAGAAAGTAGGAGAGCCAGTCTTGGAAATTCCGCCAGGAATGGAACCCTTACCTCCCTCATGGCAAAAATATATGGGAACTGTTGGTGAAGAGATGTCATTTATCAAGACATACGACCAAGAGGTCTACGAGGTAAAGGTAGAAGGAGATAGTATCAAAATAAAGGTTTAGATCACCCTTCCCTCTTTTTGACTTTTATTTGAAATTTCATTCCGGTGATTGTTAGATTAGTTTTCTTAAAAATGGTAATTAAAATACGCGGTTGGAAAAAAATATATAAGCAGGCCATAAACAAAATGTAAATGAAAATTTTTTTAGCAGTTCTATTCGTATTTGTGGCAACAACTATTCTTGCTGCATCTAATTACTCTTTGAATAACGCGAATGCATCTGATTCTGTGGTTTCTCTTGGAGGAAATTGAAGTTCATGGGATGCAATTACACCTAAGAATATTGAAATCAAGGTGGAGAAAGCGTGACATGGCAAAATCCAATGATTGTTCCTGAACCCCATACTGTTGCTTTCCTAGATGACCCAAATTTTTTCCTCCACCAGCAACTCCATTTAGCATCTCTAACATTTCTGAGTTAATATCAGTACTGCCAGTTCCAAACATGGAACCTCTCATTGTGGCAAATGAAAGTGGATCGAAAGCTGTGGTAATAGATAATGCGAGGCATTATACTCCAGTTGCAATAGATTCGACTGGCAATAATGTAACTTACTTGGAGATTAACGAGAATTATAGTATGACAGGTACTGAAAAATTTGTAAATTCTGGCTGGATCTGGCCCAAGGGAATGGCTCCACCGGGTCTACCACCGATAAATAGTTTCACGGTTACTTTTGGAAAACCTGGAACATATGATTATTTATGTGTAATACATCCTTGGATGAATGGAGTTGTTACTGTTACATAGAAAAACTCATCCTTTTCTTTTTCAATTAAACTCCAATTTGTTTTTGACCTGAATCTTGGGTCTTCAGGCGAGGGCAATTACATTGTCAAAGAATTCAGGTAGAAATGAAGGAACGCCGCATTTAACAATATTTTATAGTTCAGAAATAATAATAAGGACGAAATATTGTGATGTGGTATGAATTATATTAGTTTTGTGTAACTAATATTTAATAATGTTAAAAATGACAAATGATGAGATCAAAGATTTTCTCCTGAAAGGGACTTATACCGGTAAATTGGGAACCATTAACAAGGATGGGACGCCCCATGTGGTTCCGATCTGGTATACAGTGGACGAGCAGGATAATATTATTTTTAATACCGGTGGTGAATCAGTAAAGGCGAAAAATATTAGACGAGACAATCGAGTCCGTTTGTGTGTTGATGATCAGGCCCCTCTTTTCTCTTTTGTTATTATAGATGGTATAGCTCAAATAGAAAGAGATGAATCAAGCAAGATTTACAAATGGGCCAAGATTATTGCAGCAAGATATATGGGTGATGACAAGTCAGAAGCATACGGTAGGCGAAATAGTGGAGAAGGAGAAGTATTAGTAAGAATCAAGCCAATCAGAACTGTTGGTCAAAAAGATACTGCTGAATGGTAACTAATTAATTTAACTTTTCATGAATGGATTTGAATGGGTTGGATGGGTTGGATAGATGGAATGACTTTATGGAATTACCCCTGACTACGATGTTAATCCAAATACGAGATACTAACTTAGATATATTCAATTAATTAACTGATTCATAGATGTTTGGGAAAGGGAATAAGAAATCAAAATGGAAAATTGAATATGAAGACACGATTTACAAGATTTATGACTGGAACGGAAATCTAGCAGCATATTTCTTTCCAAATTACGAATTGGAAGAAGCCACAGAGGACGAAGACGAAATTATTGAAAAACTTAACCAGTCGCACCAAAGTGTACAAAGAGGGAATATTCTTCTTCCCATGGTAAAATTAAACTTACTTGATAAAGAAGAAGGGATAGACGTAGATTATGCTATTTCAGCCCTAGAACAAAGTCTTCAACGAGTCAAAGTATGGAAGCAATGGTTACTACAGAATGGTAGTCAATTTGAGATAAATGGAAATGCAATATTTACTTCAAGAGAGGACAGGGAGATGCTTTCAATTGGTCTCAGAATAAGGAAACACATAACACTTGGAGAAAAAGAAATACTTGGCGCGTTAATTCCATTATTAGACGAGTTGCATGAAGCTGGGCTATTGTAGAAAAAATTATTCTACTTTGGAGGTAGTTAAATAACTTCATTTTATGAGTTTAAATCTGGAAATCTGGAATATCCAATAAAAGAGCGGAATATTTAGTTTCTTAATTATAACCTACAGTAACATACAAAGAATATTGTATTTTCTATCGAATATATCCTTATTTCCACTCCCATGTCTTGTCTGTGAAATTACCTTGGCCATCTACCTGGGCCTCAAATACACCGACAATATTATTTAGAACCTCCAGTTTACCATCTGAATTTGTTTGAAAAAATATTGCTCCCCGCCATTTGAGAATACCTGAAGCATCGTACCTACCGATTCCCTCACCTGTATATGTCGCGATCTCTCCATCTGTACTTCGTATTACCCCATTACCAACTCCATGGAGAACTCCCTTAGATGATGGACTACCTACGTACGTCAGGATTTCTGTTACCTGAACTCCCTTAAGAGTGCCACTAGCCGATATACTCGTCTCCATTGTAGGACCATTCACATCAATAACTTTTTGGTAGGTAACTTTACCTTTCATTTCTCCAATTGGATCCCCTAGCATACCTTCACATGCGTCTCAATGTACTTAAGTATATTGGAAACAAATCTCATAGAATAATTTATCCAGTTTCTTCTTCTTTTATATCTAGCTCTGGTTATTTACACCAGCTAAACACAGCAAAACGGCAGGGTTGGTGGTTGTTTCTTTGTTGTTTAGGTCAAAAAGCTAAATACGTACGTCATGAACATCTGCAATAAATTAATCGTTATAAGATGCAGTATCCAACTCAATTGTATTAGACTATTGCATTATCTTGAATATTGGTAGATTAATGTAGATATCAATACATCTTTATTGTGCATAATAGTACTATATTTAGTACAATTTTGGAAAAAAATAAGTGCGATAAGTGTAACTTGACAATTCATCCTAATTTCATAGGTAATCATAAATGTGATCATCAAAATTGTCCAATTTGTAAAATCCCGGTTACTTCTTCACAATATTGGATCCACATAAGATCACATCCGGGGCATGAAAATGATAGTCCCCCATTACCAAAAAGAAATATGTTTGAGAATAGAAAAACCGGTTATGGCAATTATCAAAGAAACTAGTCAAGAATTATCTTATTTTTTAAAGCAGCCAAAGTGAATCCGTGCCCGTCGATACTCACGACGCTATCGGTTCTAAAGTATGGCTCAAATAGTAATGAACTAGAATGTTTTAAGTTCTTTTTTCAAGTTTTAGAACGAGAATTTGTTAATCATAAAGCATCGCCGAGAGAGTGCTTCACGGACATTTTGGAGAATTTGATTTAGAACCTCTTTGTTCTCCGGAATGATAGCTAAGAGTCTCTTATGATATCAAAAATTTATAAAAAATATCAAATGACATGATTTAAATTAGATTATTTCTAAGCAAAATTATGTTTAATTATAGGATGTTACTCCTAACAGAAATGATCTGTATGTTAGTAGCTATCTATACTCCAGTCACCTATGCAGATAAAAGAGAGTGTAATGACTTGACGAGGGAAGTCAAATACAATTCTGAAGATCATGATGATAACAAAGAATCAGAAAAGGGATTCAAGAAATCTCTAAAGCAAGATTCGCTCTGTGAATTTACAGAAAAACATGATAAAGAGGAACTAAATTCTCTTCTATCTGAATCGCAAACGAGCTACTATTTTCTCTCGTTTGTTAGGTGAGCATTCAAAAAAATAAAGGTGATGGAAAGTTGACCTTTTCAAATTTTCCGAGTATTTTTATTTATTCTTTTTGATTAACAACATTTATTTCATAAGTTACCTCAGAACGATAAAATGGTTGCTCTCCTTTAACATGAATCATGTATTTCCCTATGGGTAACGGTTTTAGAAATATCCAATAGCCATCTGCAACTGCCTGAGTAGGCCCACTAGGGACATTAAAAATATTATCTTTAGCAACAGACAAGTCAAACAGATCCGCTTTTATCCTCTGATATGGCATAGAAATCCCGTTTAATTCTGCTCCTACATACGTTGCCGCACCTAGGTCAGATTCAAGCGCATTCTTTAAATCATCCTCACCCTTCGCATTTGGGAAATCTAAAAATGATATTTCTGCATTAAGTACGGGAAACAAGACTGGCTTTTCGGAAGGTATTGTTACAGTTCTATTAGCAACCGAATTGTAGGCACCGCTCAGGAAAAATACTGGTTCATCAGATGGCTGATATTTCATAAGAACAGTGCCATTAGGATCTAGAAGTGGATTATTAAAATATCCAGAGAACGAATAAGCCCATTTCCACCACTTAGCAGTCCATTCTGGTATGGTTGTATTGTAAGGGATTGCACTACTATTATACAATAGTGACTCAATTTGATTTTTTGGTAGTTCTGCAGTTATATTCTTAGTAAATGATGGAAGCACAGTAAATATCATCACAACTGACAGTATCAGAATCAACCATTTATTGGATGAAATATTCTGCGTCATATCATTTCGCTTATCTATGGTATGGTAAGTGTATAAACTTAATTATAAGAAAAATTGTATATTTGGATTCAAATATACAAGAATTTTATATAATCTTTTGTAAAATATTAGATTTCCATAATAAAACCACAAAATTTAAATAATTCCTATCTTGACATCAAATTAGAATGTTGAAGTCACTGAAGAGAAGAATAACCATCCTCGGAGCTATGCTGACTGGAGGGGTAACAATAGCAATTTTACTTGGAGCCGGTTCAGCCCCTGAAGTAATGGCAAGACATAATTAGATTTTGAACATGAATGAAAATAAAGAAATCAATCCAAGTTTTTTTCAAACCTATAATTTAGAGGATAGACCATTTGGACTAAGCTACTCTGAATGGTTGGTCAAATGGTGGCAAGGTTACCTTATCCCCGATAGAAAACGAAATGAAGGACCAGTATTCTTGATTCCTGGAAAACTAGTAGACGTACAGAACGATCCTGATGAAAGAAAATTTAAAATTGATAAGGATAAGGCGATATTATTATCACCAATAAACTGGATAGGAATTAACTATGCCAATAATAGTAAACATGATGAGAAGCTAAGAGAGGATGCGAAATTAGAAATTGATATTATCAATAAGGACGCTATAAGTGTACTAATTGATGATACAATAGAAATGCGCGATCATTGTATAAGAGTGTCCACTCCAAATTTCTTTTCATTGGATGGCAAAATGGCTATAACAGATGGTTATTGGTTTTTTTTAAAACCAAATAGTTTTACAACAGGAAAACATACACTAAGCTCTTTTGGTTCATGTCGATCAGGTGCTATACGAGTAAATATGAAATATCATTTGACAGTCAAGTAATACGTTACATTCGATCTAAAATTATGACTATCTACTGCGAAGGATGTTATATTATGCCTTCCTATGGGTGGAGGCTCAATCATTAACCAATAACCTTTATTGACCGCCTCTTTTTCACCAGGTTCTACATTCTTTACATTGTTTGGAGGAAACACCAATTTGAACATTTTAGACGATTTAACGTACACTGGATCCACGGTTTGACCGTCAACTGTTGTATTCAGTTTTACCATTTTTGCGTCACATACTTTCCATAGTTTTTCCGTACTGTTTGAGAATAAATTATTCCACCAATTGGATTTTGAAACAGAACATTCTGCTACTGATAATGGGAAGAGGATTGCTTTTCCTAATGGAACAGTACAGGATCTTACAACTTCAGAGTTATTAACAAACGTTCCAGCAAGGTACCACACCTTCTCACTATCCTGTCCATTTTTACATAGATTTCCTCGATAATCATCAACTAGAGGGTTGCTTCCCTTTGGTTGGTTATATGCCCATTGCCACCATTTGGACGCCCAATCCTCAAACGTTAGTCCGTAAGGTTTTGATTCTGCTGGAAAAAAATCTAAAGTAATATTTAAAGCATTTACATTAATAGGCAAAATGAAAGAAAACAATACCACACAAGATATTACTTGATAATCTTTCATAACAGAGATATCAACAATCCTAAAATATAAATTAATTATAAGAATAAAGCATTTTCACATTACTATCTAGTATCCTTGTCCTTAAAGTAAAGTTCTGACAACACATCATGTAAAATTTCCCGTACGTTCTCTTTGTCCAGGTCGTCCACTATATTATGTAAAATTTCCCGTACGCCATCTTTCTCTAAAGGTATGGATTTTATGTCTGAATGTTTCTCAATAGATTTGTAACTATTTATGAGTTCCTTCTCCATCTCTGACACTCCAATTGTTTTGAGAAGACTCAGTTGACTCATCGCAGTATTATAAAATTGTTTTCGCAGCGCTTTGTCGCGAGATACAAGTGACGCTGAAATGGTCAAGCCCGTAAAAACCAAATACGATCCAATCGGCATAAATGAGATCGTTATGATACCGAAGGGTGGATATGTCGCATATAATAAGGTGTTTATTTTGATAGAACCAAAAAGGATAGTGATACCAACGGCAGAAATCAACAGGTACTTACGCATTTCATGTTTTGTAACTAAAGTAGAAGCCGTCAAGAATACCACACTGAAGAATAAAGCGGCAATTTGTTTCGTCGCGCTAAATAGTAGTAAGTTTATTAATCCAAATACCACTGGTGATGCCATGACAAGTGAACTAAATACATCTACAAAGTATTTCTCAAATGGGAACAAGAAATAGATAATTGGTATGCATATTATCATCCAATATCTGAATTTTCCTATTCTCCGGCTGTATGTATTTAGCAATACCGCTGAAGCAATCCAAACTGATATGAATGATACTATTGTGAGGACATCAAGTGCAGTACCGAAGGAATTAGCTAGCTGGGAACTTGGAACGTTTAGCAAGGAGGAGTGAAAGGAAGATGGTCCTATGCTGGATGGCTGATAGGACAGAACAGATGTAGCATAGATGAGCGAGACCATAATAGCAAGGGCTGTTAATGAAAAAGATACTGTATATAATGAAAGAACTTTATCTCTCCTTATAAGAATCCAGTCGACTAAAGCTAGCGTTAGAAAAATTAGAAAAAATAATGCCGAGATATGACTAATATAAACGGCGGCTAGCAATGACAGAATGTTGTAACTTTCCAAACCAATCATTGGTTGAATTATTATCAACAGAATGCCGAATAGTAGGGATTGTATCAAGGCGATTATGAAATACGACTGTTTTACTGTCAATCCGCGCCTTAAACCAGAATCTGAATCCTTATCCTTAACAATTCTTAGCAGTAAAATAACAATACCGGCAAATAGTATTGTAAAGGTCAAAAAGATACCAACGTAAACAGGGGAGGTCAGTTCTCGATTACTAGATCCAAAATATTGTGCAATGGACGAATCAATAATCATCATTGATGTTACGACGAGGATTATTGCCAATGCTCTTCTCTTGGTCAAAGCCAAGTTGAAACGAGCCATTATAATTGGAATACAATTTTTATTTATAAAGATATATATGTTCCTTATTGTAGTAATGATTAATTAATTCTACCTATTACAATTTAATCTTCCATGAGGTCATTACTGATACTAATTCGGTTTGAATTTTCTTTAAACTGTTACCACTATTACATTATTTCTAAATTTTCCACATAATATCAAAGAAAAGCAGTGTTATTATCCAATTATGATACGGATACTCTAATTTATCATACAAACTCAATTAAGAATCAAGATGCAGGCAACATTATTTAATACCTAAAATGATACCAGAAATATACTTAAGTACTTCAGATGTCATAGTTACTGAAATGATTAGGTTTATCAATTTTAATTTGTATTTTCTGTCATGTATAGCAGCAGTTTATTTTCTTACCGTTTCCCTAGTAGCTGGATATGATGTGCAATTTTACTCGAATGATGAGCATCCATTTGGCATATCTTACAGTGATTGGGTAGCAAAATTTTGGAATTGGGACCTCTCTATACCAATTGATTCTCAAACAAACACTCTTGCTGGTCTTAAAGATAATGGATGCTTAATGCATAAGGAGAATTCCATGGTTATGTTGGTCGATACTGCTGCAGGAGGTATTTGGAATCAGAAATGTACAATATCTCGTACCGAAGGAATTCTAATTCCGATTTGGACTGGAGAATGTGATCAGGCGTTAAAGGGCTTTGAAGGTTACTCATTCAAGCAATTATCAGAGTGCGCCAGAGCGTATGATCTCGGAATAGTAAAAGGTCAAGTCAAGGTTGATGATATTCCTGTTGCAACGCTGGACGCCGTTGATTACAAGACAAATATTATGAACAACGTAACTGAAGTATATACTAAACAATTTAATGCTACTGTACCAAAAGAAAGTCACCTAATAAGTGAACGTTATGGTACATTTCCTGCTGCAGCACACGGATGGTTTGTTTTCTTAAAACCTCTTCCACCTGGAGACCATGTAGTATATTACCAAAACAGTGTAGCAGCTACTACTCTTAGCGGAGCCGGAAATATAAACTCAGCTCAATTTACATATCACCTGAATGTTGAATAGGTGTTTATACAAGAGTTATAACAATCCAATTTCATTACTACTATTGGTACTCGTTATCTCTCATTTTACTGATTTAAGGAATAAAATTGATAATACTGGTTTTTGAATAGTGGATAAGTGAGTAATCCGATGATTAGTCGTTAGTTATCTATTTGTCTGCCTTCAAGCTCCACCTCTCTTCACAATTATGTATTGAATCTGGGTTTACTTGAAAATCATTTGGCGTATATCAATCAGATAAAAATAGTCCAAAAAACAATGTCTATAATTTCATTTCTTAACTTGGTAACTAATATTTGGAACTAGTCTTGGTATCATTTTAAATATACTATATGAGATATAATATGTTTTGATATTGACAATTTCTAAAGTAACTAAAAATGATCACTATGGTGAGATTTTTATTAGCATGCATACTGCCGCCCGTTTTCGAACCTTGCATTGTTGTACGGTTCTATTGCTGCCATTTTTTTTCTTATTCTTAATTTGTTTTAATGACTATCCTGCTTGTGTTCTTTTAACATTGAACTTCCCTTCTACGAAGACGGGTTCTTCAATTCCCCAACTCCACTTCTTCTTGGGAGTTACCCTAATATATTGAGGATTAGGATGGTTAGTACTTTCCATATATCCGCCCTGACGAGTGACTATATCCGCAGTTCCATAAATTCTGATACCCCTTGGATCCCATGGATCAACAGTCTTCAAGTCATCTACGATAATTGCAACCTTGTCATTTTTAAGAACATTTCTATATTTTGTAGATTTAAGCAGGTTCATTCCGCCTACTTAAAGATATTCACCGTCAAAATCAAACCCAACAGGAACAACATCAGGTTGTACGGGACCTTCTCGAATTGAGGGTTCAGCTGTAGCTATTCTTGCAAGCCGCTGAGACTTAAGGTAATCTCTTTCCTTTTGGGAAAACATTAGATTGGTCATTTTGATATTGACATGTAGCCAATGATGAGAGATAAAGTTAACTATGCAAAGCAAATCAAGTCCTTCACTTCATATACTATTAGTGTATGATTTTTGTCAAGATTTTACCAACTTGCTTCTGCTCAAAGGATAAAATCATATATGTTTGGTCGAGTATCATAATTGATAAGAAAATTGGCTTCATCAAACAGCGGTCCACCTCAGTCGTCAAATACTGGAGAAGACAATCGACCTGTAGAAATAATATTAGCTGGTTGGGTGGATAGGTTTGTGGCATGGCTAATTGATTTTATTATAGTATCAATAGGTTTAGCAGTTTTGTTTGCATTGATATCATTCCCATTTTGGTTCTTCTTTCAGAGTAACGATATGGCATTGACGCACAAAAACTTTGAACCGCTTCACTATCTTCCGTCAAGCCTTGCGTTCTTTGGATATTGGACTTACTTTGAGCACACAAGCGGACAATCAATAGGTAAGAGACTTTTGAATATAAAGACCACGAACTTATCTGGCAAAAGAGTTGATATTAAAGGTGCTGCACTAGAAAGTTTTGGCAAATCATTCTTACTCCCGATAGATGTAATCTTAGGATGGCTTTTTACTAATAATAAGAGACAGAGAATATTTAATAAAATAAGTAACACTATAGTAATTAAGTTAAGGTCCAGAGAAGAACTAACTGAAAATATTAGATATAGAAAGGATTAGCCTGGTACCACCTGCTTGAGGCCAATTGGAGAAGAATGGCAAGTGAAATTAATACATGAAACAAAGCTTCTTGTTCTACTTCCAAATTTTATCATATACTGCAGCATTTGATTCTATAGAAGTTAATTCTCTCAGATAGCTTCAGTAATGGGTGACTCAAAGGAATTCAATCTTAAAGATGAAACTTATAAGCATGTGTGGTCTTTTGATAAGGAGGTAGACGAATAAATGCCAATATTTATGGATACTCATAAAGTTCCCTTTACAAAACAACATCTTCAAGAACTCTGTGCATCACCTAGGGATGAATTTGGTGTAGCGCATGTGGATCTCCTTTTCAATAAGGATGCGAATGTATGTTTTTGCGTACTTGATGCGCCAAATGAGGAAGCTATTAGAAAGCATCATGAAAAAGCTAATGTGAAGTGTGAATGGATTATAGAAGTTGAAACTGCAAAAACATAGTCCTGATTAGGTTATAACTTTTTATGATGAATGAAAATAGATACTAATAGCTAGTATTATATGAATAAGTATGGAATCGTCGGTATCCACGACCCTATTGGTTCTAAAATAAGATACTTGGTGTTATTCATGAACTGGTAAGCTTTAAAGTTTTGTTTTTCCTGGTCGTAAATTAGTTTATCCAAATTCGGTGGGAACCATATAGAATTTTGCACCAGTCGAACTGATTTATACACCACTTTGTATCTCAATATGGAATGGAAGAAGGCAAACTGAAATTAAGATATTCCAAAGCAATCGATGTTAAGAGTATAATAGAACTCCAAGCCCAATTGGACAGGCCTTTACCGAAAGACAGATACGAAACTAAAAAATTTCAAAAACTCGTCAAAAATTATACCCAGTATAACTCTACTAAAGGCAACCGAGGTATCATTTTAGCAACGAATGGTTCAAAAATTATTGGACTAGTTTCATTCGTTTTACTTGAAAGACTAAATCAACCGTCTAGGGAGTTCTGGATTCCAGAATTAGTAGTTTCTGAAGAGTACCGAAACCATGGTATAGAAACCATGGTATAGGTAAACTTCTGATTCAGAAGTGCGAATCCATCGCCAAAATAAAGAAATGTTATCGAATAAGACTTGAGTCAAGGAACGATAGAATTGATTCACATAATTTTTACAAGAAAATGGGATTTCAACAAATTGCACTGGCCTTTGAAAAGAGGATGTAAAAATAAAAATAAAAAATTAACTTCTAATTCTAGTTCCAAAAATAGGGGAAGCAAATTCAAGTGATCCAAATTGTTAATTGTGCAAATCCTGAGGGGTTAGGAGTAAATTTGTTTCACATGTGTCGGGGCGGATTTGATTTTTCAGATCTGACTAGCGTCATGTATCCCTTTCTTGCGAGCAGGAATCACAAGCTCTGCAACTTCCTCGATTTTAAATGAATTAAACACCGGATTGTTGAGATATAAAGAATTAGTCCTTTTCCATTCTTTGATATAGCTTTTTAAAATGATGATAGGAATTAGAATATCTTTCGTCAGCAAGCATGTTCTGAACGAAGGTATCTTGATAATATTGGATCAATGTGGGTTTCATATATGCTATCATTCTTCTATCTGTGATCACTTTTGTGTTGATAAGAAAAGATAACCAGTCTACAGTATTCAATAACCGTGAATAGAGTTCTTTCCTCACTTGATCATCCTGAGAGCTTGAAGGTAACGTGGACAATTCTCGATCCAGTTGGCGGAGATCGTTAAAAATAGTTTCTGTTACTCTAATTTGGTCTAATTCCTTCGAACGCTTGAACGTTATGACTGTATAGTACAGTGCTACAGCATATATTATTGCAACAATTATCTGGATATAATCTGTAGATGTTAACGGCATTTACATTCTGGAGATCCAATCACATTTTTATTCCTTCGGATTTCATCACCGATCGCCGGTAAGAATCCTCAAATGAAATATGTTTTTAAATTTTCCTGGGCTTTAGGTTCATCGGTATTAGTTCCCTTCATGTAGTAGGGTTCTACTAACCTATATTTGGGGCCTTTGAATATGGACACAAAATTATTCTTGTGTGTTTAAACTACTGCTATACTGGGATGCCAATCTTGCTTAAAAAGGTCAATTTTTAATTAATTCCCCTTGCTAGGCAAGTGTCACAATACTTTTCCACAAGCGTAGCATCAATCATATCATAACTTGCTATTTGAGTTGCTATATCACCGCACATAGAACAATAACCGCCTCCTTTCTCAACCATAAACCTTTTTTTTGAATCTTGAGATGTTCTAGGGTTGGAGATAATGTCTCGAAACTCTTTGAGTTGCTCCTTGGATCTATTCACTGGTCGCACTATTGGGGTTGGTCTATGTTTATTACTGCGAGGATAATTTACGTAAAAAGAATTATGCATGTTTATAATACACGCTAATCGTATATCTATCTATGTGTTTAGTGTCACAGAAATTTATTTGGCCCTAATGCAGTTTTCTAATATTTGGAAACAAAAAATTAATTCGGTATGTACCAATATAGCGAGTATTTTTCTTAGGATACATACATAAACTAATAGCTAATCCATATTGCTTAATAGGTGGTCCAGTGAGCGTCGTTTTTTTCTATTTATTTTTGTTAATAAGAGTAAGTTTTCTACTAAAGGGGAACATGGGACCTTTTACTATGTGTTGGAAAAATACATTGACCAAATAATCTTGGTGGTTAGAGACATGTTTATATGTTACGAAACCATAGTAATTATATGTCAAATAATCTAAATGAGTTAATTGCAAGGAAAGATAAGCTAGAGGGAGAACTCTATCATGAATTATCAGCTGATTATAATGAGTTGATGAAAAAGTTGAGTGGAAGTTTTCGCGATATGCATGAGAATTCAGTGCAATATTATAAGCAAAAGGCAAATGAAGAGCTGGATAAAATGGAAAAAAACATAGAATCAGGTAATAAATTGAGTGCTATTAACGAAAAGCTATTGGCAGACACATACTTATCGTTTGCTACAACCATTTAATTTTTTTATCGATAATACAATTATTCCTTTTTAGACAACCTTTAATCAAAATTCTTATTATCGAATGTTTGTTAACTTTGATTTACATAGAACCGTCGGGAACCATACTGTTAACAATTCGAATCCAGTTCCAAACAGGCATTTAAAGAACTATCGCATCGCTGTGTTTAATACAATTCAAGTATACTAATCGCAAGTGTAGCTAAATAACATAAGTGCTAACATGTGCTGGTCGAATTCGCAACGTTTATTGTTTACAATTTGAATCTCCATTAAATTAGTATCATTTAGGAGTAAAATGATTGCCAATCTTTATCAAAACATGATTTAATGAGTCTGATGAGTCTTTCCTTGACAAATTCCTCCGTTATTAGTTCCTTATCATAATATTCTGGTATCATATCTTGACTGACTTCACCTTTACTCATCAACCGGTCTTCTTGAACTGATATTTTTTCGCCAGATAATGAGAATTTAATATTAGGATATCTCGATTCATGTGTCAATTTAAGATGTAAACTGAATTCAATACTAGGATTTTTTTCGGTTACAAATTCCGATTGGATATAAACACTTGAGTTCACATCTTTACTCTCTAAGTAACTCTCGAATTTTCTCATCACAGGTTCAATAACATGTTGCGACAACTTATTGAATTCCTTCTTTAAAACTTCATCCTCTCTTAATGAATCAAGCTTCTTTGCTTTGGCATCCTTCACTAGGTTTTGAAAATTTTCTATTAAAGGCCCTAACTCTTTTTCGAGGTCTTCCACAAATCTAATTGAATCAGATTCAAATTAAACTTTAGCTTTGACACGGACATATTGATTCCTCTGCCGTGGTATTGATTATGAATTATCCTTTCACTCCGACTTTGGATATATGATCTCCTGGGCGACATCATTTTCTACGAGATTGTTCATTTCTTGAATTGTATCGATACATTTTGCAGGTCTTGTATCTTGCACCTATTCTTTATGAATTTAAATCTCATAACTCAAGTATTAACCAATGTCCGGAAAACGGATAACATGAATGATGCAGTTTTTTTCTTAATTATACTTGCTTATGTTTGTCTTAGTGTGGCAGGATCTTACACTCACAGGTTTCCTGCGGACTGTTACAACTTTTACAATATTTTGTTTCCGAGTCTACAGGACCCCAACAATGGGAACACCCCGTGTTTAGATCATCGTCTACCATTAACTGCTTAATTCCAGTGATTCTATATAACCTTTTACGCAACCGATATTAGTTTGCAACAATCAGGACAATTCAAAAGCCCACGTAGCCATGTGTCGACAAACCATTTAGTGAAGAATAAATTATTGTAACTAATATTAGGACAGAAGTTTGAGAAAGACTTGAAAATTATTGTCCCAAAGGAATATTTAAACTAATGCTAACTTTGTGCTCTAATGCTAACTCATTAATTAATTAAGATAAGCCTTATATCTAAAATATCGTTTTTTACTATGAGAAGAAATGTCTAATACTAATGCTAATGATTGGAAACTTGAAGGGGATTATTTTGAAGGCTGCAACTGTGACTCAATTTGTCCATGTATATTTTTGCAAGACCCTGACAAAGGATTTTGCAATGCCGTCGTTGCATGGCATATAGAAAAAGGTCACTACCAACAAACACAACTTGATGGGTTAAATGCCGTTGCTGTCTTTGTAGCGCCTGGAAACATGTTTACCGGACCAAAGATGAGGGCTGCTTTTTACTTGGACGAACACGCAAACCAAGAACAAAATGATGGTTTATCCAAAATATTTTCTGGGCAATCCGGTGGTTTCTTTGCTGCAGCAGCTAACCTCATTGGAGAGATGGTTGGAATAAAGTCTGCTCCGATAACATTTGGAATGGAAGGAAAACGTCGTTGGCTGCGCATACCAGAATATGCGGAATTAGAAATAGAAGCATTGAAGGGGAACGATCCCAATAAAGATAGTCTGGTAACAAATCCGTCCTTCACTGTAGCTCCTGGATATGATCCTGTGATAGCGAGCTCTACCAAACATACCTACAAAGATTTGGGATTTGAATGGGATTCCTCAGGTAAAAATGGTTTCTATTCTCGGTTTAAGTATGGGCCCTAAAACTTCCTCGTGAAATAAGTCACCGGAATTAAAATGATATTTTTATTTATGAAACAGTCAGGGTGAATTTGATTTTTCAGTTGAATCTGATTTAGAATTTCTAGTTTCTTTATAAAGAGAACTTTATGGGAATATAGCAATAGAAATTAAAATCATTTTTGGTTCATTGATAATAAACGGCTCATTCAATTTTTCCCAAAATAACTGCAACCAAGATGAGGCTTAGGATTCCTATAGTTATCGCAAAGATTAGACGTCTGAATGCAACGGGATTCAATTTCTATTCCCTTTATTTATCTTACAGTTAACACCGGACAATTCGCGAGCCTTACCACATCTGTTGTAACACTGCCTAATACAAAACTCTTGAGTTTGGATCTTCCTCTGGGTCCAACAACAATTAAATCAATATCTTTGTCTTTGGCATAGTGTACTATGGCATCGGCGATTTTAATTGAAGCGATAATTTCGGTCTTGACTTTGACAATCTTTCCTGTATCACTGTGTCTATGGATATTTTCCAATACATTAGTGAGATATTCCTGCGCTTGCTTCTTAAAATCGATTACATGACTTGGAAGGGTTGCATTACTCAAATTGCTCTGTGCTCGGACAACGTAAAGGACTACTAATATTGCGTTATAATCTTTGGCAATTCTAGTTGCATAAGAGACTGCTTTATCTGCTGATTTACTAGATTCATTTATTGCTACAAGAATTTTGGAAAATGTTTTCTTTTTAGCTACTTTATCCATACTTGATTTCCTGTCTTATTTTTGTAGGTAGTTGCTAAAAAGTGATCCTCTTCGGTGACCGACATTCCTAAAAATGACTCAAGAATTTTATATTATACGGAAGAATAGGCTCAGAATATTAATTTTGTAACGAAGGTCTGCTGCTCCCCAGCAGTGAACTTACAGTTGGTGTCTGATCAAGCTCGAGATTGACAGTAAGTACATTTGATATTGACTTTGTCCTTGACAAATCTGTGAATGTAACATTCGCCGATAAACTTGTCAGTGACTTATCTTGAAAAGTGGTCTTAAGTGTCTCTGTACCGCCATCACTCTGAGCAGTGAAACCGCTTGGAAATGATGTAATTCGTAGCAGTGTTCCGTTCGGGGCAAACACATGCATCTGTGCGTTAATCATTTGATCTTTTAGTGATTCATCTTCAACAGTATACTCTATATTTACTCGAACTTGGTTTGCATCAGTACTTGTTAGAGGCACGAAGCTTGAATTACCTGCTGAAATGGTTATACCTTGAGTAGCTTGTGCGAATGCGGATGGTGCAGAACCTATTATAAAAGTCAAACCAAATATCGACAAGCCAAGAACCAAAATAATCATATAATTAGTTAAATGGGCCATTACTACTTATTCAACCATAATGAATTACTCATCCTAAATAAAAAATCTTTCCTATCGATTATTCCAATTGCTGACATAATTTGATAATGATCGGATAATAATTGACTATTTTTCGGAGAATTCGTGTTGTTCGAACCTTAATGTCTTACTAACTGTTCAGCTTTATCAGAACCCCAAATCTCTCAGCTTTTCTTTTGAATTTAGACCTTCACAAGATTCGAAAAGCTAAATTACGTTATTTACAATTGAGGGCTATTTCATAACAAGTCGGTCTGGAAACTCGGTAGAAATGGAACAAGTAAAATTAATACTGTTAACTCAATTTCAATTAGGCATGGTCGTATAACCGGTTAATTGAATTGAATCAAGCGTCGGTTGGATGTCATTTAATATAGAATCAAATTTCTCCTTTGGATTCAGAAATATTATTGCATACAACTCATTGTGTTTCTGAGTTAGAATCAACATCCCCTTAAAAGGAACATCATAACCTTGAGGTATCTTGCGCAAAAAATCATTTTCTGGTATTATTCCCGAGGAAGAATTCAATAGTTTTGAAGGAGAAGAAAGATTAAGTAAATATCTATATCCGTGATTGCTCTGACCAAAGATTAACTGATCAGCAGATTCTAGTATTCCTTTATGTTTTAAATATTGGGTCATAAAAGGACCAACCAAGAATAAAGGAAATACCAGATTGTCAGGAGCCTTAATTATTGCAAAGACGCTTTTCGTAGAATTTTGAAACCATATCATCGTAGTCGAATTATTAGTAGGACTTGGTTCCCAATTAAGAGGAGGAGTAACCTTAATCTCATCCTTAATCTCACTAAAGGCAAACGAGGGAGCAGACAATAACGAAAATGTTGTTACTAAAAGCAGTAGAATTAGAATTCTATTCAATCTCCTCTCCCTTCTTATTATTGTCTTTATTCCTTTTAATGCTTAGGAGTAAATGATTGCGAATCTTTATCAAAGCATGATTAATTAGTCTCATGAGTCTCTTCTTGGCAAATTCCTCCGTTAGTGGTTCCTTATCCCTAATAGTTCAACATGCTTGACTATAATTGTTAGACTAGGGAAACATTTATTAGCATTTCTAACTAACTTAAAAATAGTTAATAAACTTGATGAGTTTTCCAAGAATTGTTATACTGTCTGGGATTGCTATTTCCATTATTATTTTCACTATTTCTACAGCGTTATACAGTAGAAGTTCCCTTGGTGAACAAAATTCATCCCAGTTAGACACTTTTGGTGGTCATACACCAGGTTACCCTATACTTCAAACAACCGGTGATGTTTTAGATCCAACTTCCTTCGTCGTAGACCCAAAGACTGCAGTTGTAGAACCAATGAAATACTTGAGGGAATTTAATTACGGAAAACTGTCAGCGTCTTCTAATGAGACTGTGATAAGAGATTTTACAATGATTGCATCGGATCAAGAGACTAAAGAAATTTCTCCAGGTGTCTTCTATAATGTATGGACCTTTAACGGTACAATACCAGGGCCAACTATACGAGCTATAGAAGGGGATACAATCAGGATCACTTTAATGAATAACGGTTCTAAATTCCACTCAATACACTTTCACGGCATACACCCTTCAGAAATGGATGGAGTCTTTGAGGGAATTGCACCTGGAGGCAAATTCACTTATGAATTTACCGCAGAACCGTTTGGAGTATTCCCATACCATTGTCATATGCAGCCACTTGAGGAACACATAACCCATGGTCTTTATGGTGCATTGATTATAGATCCGAAGAAACCAAGAGCGAGTGCCGATGAGATGGTAATATTAATGAACGGTTACGATACTGATTTTGATACTGAAAATAACTTCTATACGGTTAATGGTATCCCATACTATTACATGCACCATCCAATTCAAATTGACAAAAATAAATTAATTCGAATATATCTAGTAAATATGCTCGAATTTGATCCTCTAAACAACCTCCACTTACACGCAAATATGTTTGATTTCTATAAAACCGGGACGAAATTGATACCAGATGAATATACTGATATCGTTACTATGAACCAGGCAGAACGGGGAATATTGGAATTTAGCTATAAATATCCTGGTAAGTATATGTTCCATGCACACAAGACTGAGTTTGCAGAGAAAGGATGGACAGGTTTATTTCTTGTAAAAGAGGGGACAAATCAGTCTATTAATGAGAATTTAAACGTTACTTCAATAAGGAATATCACTAATTACCCTACATCTGATTTTAATAAGACAACTGACCTGGTGCCGACAGGAGGTGTAAATTAATGGAAATAAAGGAAGGCAATACTAGTAATACTCACAGAATATCGAAGCGGACTATACTATTTGGAGTTATTCCATTTATCGTTATTGGGACAATGATTGTATTGCTATTGAATTCTCCGGGAATCTTATTCCAAAGCTCCATCAAGCCGCTACCCCAAATTTCTATTGAGAAGGTCGAGTTCTCAAATGACAATACGATAGTAGCATTTGTAAGAAACACGGGACCTTCAGAGATCACCATAGCACAAGCTGATGTGAACGACAGGATATATCCTGCAGCAGTGGAGCCAGGACGAACATTGACTAGATTCGCAGATGTTAAGGTAATAATCCCGTTTGTATGGAATGCTGGAGAGCCATATGAGATAGGAATAACTACAGATGATGGAACCCGATTTGGTGAAATGGTCGATTCTGCAGCTGCGGCGCCGCGTCCAACAGTAGGACAGGCTTCTACATTTGCTCTCATTGGTACATACGTAGGCATAATTCCTGTGATGATGGGTCTTGTATGGTATCCATTCATTAGAAGGTTAAGTCCCAATAAGTATAACTTTTTCCTTAGCCTTACTGCAGGATTATTAGTTTTTCTTGGTATAGACGCTCTACTCGAGAGTAACGAGATAGCAGTGGATACTCTTGCGCCTGCCTTTAATGCACAGATTCTCATTATTATGGTTGCAATTGTTACTTTAGTAACCTTACTATATGTTTCACAGAGGCTCATTCAGCGTGCCTCAAAGCGTTCAAAACTTGACATTGAATATAAGACAGGATCCCCAAGCCACTCAGAACCTGATTTGGGAACAAGGGACATGAAATCTTCTTCTACGTCATTCCAACAACAACAACTGTTGATAAGGCCTATTGCCATATCTATGATGATTTCAATTGGTATCGGATTACATAATTTTGGAGAAGGCTTGGCTATTGGAGCAGCAGTCTTGTTAGGAGAGGTAGCTTTAAGCTCATTTTTGATTTTAGGATTCACCTTGCATAATACGACGGAGGGGTTGGCGATTGTAGCACCAATGGCTAAAAGTCGAAGAATTCCTGTAATAAAATTACTGATTATGGGTTTGATAGCAGGAGGTCCTACAATCCTGGGAGCATGGATAGGAGGATTTTTGTACTCTCCTATCGCAACTGTAATTTTTCTCTCAATTGGCGCAGGCGCAATATTTCAAGTAGTTTACTCTATTGGCTCGTGGATGTATCACACCAATGGGAGTAGAGGATTGCTGAACAATCATTGGATTATCATGGGCTTTGCATTTGGGATGCTAATAATGTATATTACAGGGCTGTTAATTTAACGATGATTATTAAATATTTATAGGACTAGAAGGGAAATTAAGGAGAGGGTCATTCTGATGAATAAACTCAGCGAAATGACAGGGCTAGACAATGATAATAGACTGTTGGCTATTCGTGATGCCAATAGTGTAAAGAAACAGGATCGGACAGAGAGAATGGAGGATTATCTAGAAGTAATTTATGAATTGGTACAACAGAAGGGATATGCTACGACGGTAGACATTTCAAGTTACCTTAATGTAAGTTCTCCTAGCGTGACCAAAATGATGCAGAAACTCGATGAAACGGGTTATCTAAACTACGAAAAATATAGAGGCATCAAGTTAACCAATGAAGGAATCCGTATTGCTCGAAATATTCGAAACAGACACGGTCTTTTAGCTGAATTCTTCATGATAATTGGGGTCGACGAGGAAACCGCTAATAATGATGCAGAAGGTATAGAGCATCATTTGCATCCTGAAACTATGAAGAAGCTCGAAGAATTCATCAATGAACTAAAAAAACACAATTAAAAAGAATATAAACTTTGAATTCCAGCTCATAGAAATGGCTGAAAATGAAGAAGAGTCAATTAATATGATTAATGAAAATATTGACAAGGCGATTGAAATGGCACCTGTTATTTTTTCACTGTTTGGTAATGAAAATATAGATACAACTCAATTTGGTCTAACTAATAAATCAGATTTCTATCTCGGCGCAGTAATGGTGAGTGCTTTAGATTTGATAGCAGACAAGTATATGCAAAGATATGCAAAACCAATACCTGATACCGAAAAGATAACTGCATTATCAATAATTTTAAGACGTCTTCCCGATTTCAAAAAGGCAGTCACAGACTTAAATCCAATATTATGAAATTCTCTATTGAAAACTTTGTTTATGGTGCTATTGATGGCGCCGTGACAACTTTTGCGGTTGTGGCAGCAGTTGTAGGTGCAGTACTATCGCCATCCATTATCTTGATATTAGGATTTGCGAATCTATTGGCGGATGGATTTTCTATGGCTATTGGAAACTACTTAGCCGTAAAAACACACAATGAATATGTTGCAAGAGAAAGAAAAAAAGAAGAATGGGAAATTGATAATCTGATTGAAGAGGAGAAACAAGAGGTCCGAGACATTTACGTCAAAAAAGGTTTCAAAGAGGAACTGCTAGAGGAGGTTGTACGAATAATTACTGCAAGACGAAAAGTCTGGGTAGATACTATGATGAGAGAAGAGCTTGGGTTGATTGAAGACAAGAACAGTCCTCTAGTCAACGCTGTAAATACTTTCGTAGGTTTTAACGCCATAGGTATAATTCCACTAATCCCTTTCATTATCTTTTATCTTTCAGGATTCAACGTATCTATTGGTAACGCTTTTTTTTATTCAATAATGGCCACTGCAAGTTCTTTCTTCTTGATCGGAAGCATAAGGGGAAAAGTGGTGCATAAACCTATGGTCAGCTCAGGATTCAATACATTACTGATAGGGGGAACTGCGGCCGTAGTTTCCTATGTAGTTGGACACCTGTTAAGTACTATTGTACAATAAGGATTCCTGCTGCATACATACTAGCTTGTTATTAGCTTTTATGGTAACAGTTCAATGTAGTTTAAAAATAAGAATTGGACAAGAGAATGCCTCTCAACACAGACCTTCTACTATACTTGACACAAGATTTCTGGTAATAGTACCATCTCTATCAAGAGTGGGATTAAAAATTGTGACACTGATACCCACAGCTTTTTTAGACAATAGCAATAACTTTAATAAATTACTTAATTCTGAGAAGGTTATTCCATCAGGTAGACGATAATCGACTGCAGGCATAATAGAGTCATCTAAAACATCAGCATCAAGATGAATCCAGAACCCCGAAAGTTCATTTTTGAGAAGTGTTTGTATACCTAAAGTAGCGGCATTTTGGAGTCCTAACTTTTCTACATCAACAAGTTCTACGGCCTTGACCTGCGTAGTCTTCTTAATATCCTGGCATCCATACTTAGCAGATTGTGCTGAATCACGATATCCGAATGCTACTATATCTTGTTCCTTTACTAGTGGCTTAAGATGGTCCAGATCACTAAGGATTTCAGGACCATGACCTGCTACTATTGCCAAGTCCATATCTGCTACCTCGCCCGTTAGAGATTCTTCTGGTAAATAAAAATCAGAATGTCCATCAATAAAAAATAGCCCATATCTGCCTAGACGCCTTAATGCTAAAAGATTACCAATTAAGATACTGCAATCACCTCCAATGACTATGGGGAATTTATTTTTATGTAACTGACGCTTCACAGCCTCTGCCAATTTTAAACTATACTCTTTGATTGCTTCAGCGTTTAGTAATTTACTTTCTTCATCACGAGTATAGTTATATGGAAACGAGGGAGCGACAATTCCACCGTATTCAGCATTTAATCTCTCATGTAAACCTGCCGCCCTTAACGCTTTTGGAAGAAGCTCGACTCCAGTCGGACGTAATCCCAGTACGGAAGGAGCATCAATCACTGAGTATTCTCGTTTATTATGCATAAGATGTTATTCTTTAGTGAAGAGTTAGTATTATTTTTTAAGTCAGAGGTTCATTTTAACAATCGAGGCAATAATTTCGGTCTTGACTTTTATCCGTTATCAACTTAATGCTTTGTTTCTGTCGATAGTTCCTAAAAGTGATCCTTCAGTCTTTACCATGCTTGTTGTTTATTTTGCAATCAAATCAACCCTCTCACCTCTTCTCAGTGTAATTGTATTTTGCTACAATGCTAGTCAAAAAACCTTATCTGGTATGTTTACCATATTAATTTGTAAATGTCAACTGCAGAAGTAAAGCCAAAGAAACTCAGATGCGAGATATGTGCAAGGATTTTTGAGACTCCAGAGATGTTGAGCTATCACATGTCCGTGGAACATAGTCAAGATAGGAGACCGCCTACTGGCATTTCGTAAAATGGGATAATACTTCTAATCGTTGGTTCTAACTATATTATTATAGATAAAATGTTCATAACCTGTTATAGGTGCGACTGGGTCGGGATTCGAACCGTGCATATCATAGGGTTCTACCAGCTTGGTATTTAGCTTTTTATATTGATAATGAAGGGCTTTTCTAGCGAGCAAAATCCACGAATTCTAGAGTTAATACATGAAAGTCTTTTCTATCTTTGAGTGTTATGTTATCCATGAGTGTTGAAGAAAATATGAAGTTGATGAAGACTTTAGATGATGCATGGAATTCACAGGACTGGGAAACTTTTAGTAAACGTCATGCTGATGATGTGATAGTGAGATGGCAGGGTCAGCCACTTACTATCGGAATAGAAGAGCATAAAATTGAGGGAGAGTATTTTTTCAAGGCATTTCCTGATAATCATGTGGAGAACAACCCGTATAAGGTCTTCTTTGGTCAGGGCGATTGGACTTGTTCGATAGCTGATTTTACAGGCACTCACGAGGGTCTAATGAAGGGTCTTGATGACGAGATGGTTCCAGCTACAAACAAGAAATTCAAAATAGATTTCTGCACAGTCGCTCGTTGGAAGGACGGCAGGATTGTTGAGGAAAATTTATTCTATGATACGGTCGGGATGATGAGACAACTTGGTTTGGCATAAATGATGATAACTAAATAGTGCGCTGTAATAGAAACATAAAATAAAATACTATAATAACAAGATTAGTATCTGTAGTAAAAGGTAAAATAATTACTTCTTTTTGGTTTCTATGCTGGCCTTGAGTGCCTCAAGAAGATCTTTGGTGGGCTTAGCCTCCTTAGGAGAGGACGATACAAATTTTTTACCCTTACTCTTAGCCTCTATGAGCTTCCTAAGTTCCTGAACATAGGTATCGGAATAATCACCAATATCAAACTCCTTGCTGCGATATTTTTGCACGAGTATTTTGCCGAGCGAAATTTCTTGCGGGTCTAGTTTTGATTTTGTGTTCCCCATTTCTGGTATTTCATCTATAGGCTTCATGTCATCCAGGTAATTTAAGACATGCATCACAAGACCCCTCTGGTAAGGCCTCAAGGCTACCACGTTTTCCCTATCCTTAAGAATGACCTTACCTATGGCCACCAAATTATTGTCGTTTAATATTTTGACTAATAATGCGTAAGCCTTTTCGTTTCCTTTTTTTGGATCATTGGATACGTAATAACTGTTATCTATAAGGATCGGATCGAGTTCCTTGTATTCGATGAATTCCTTAATATCGATGGAATGGGTTGTCTTTAATTTTACCTTGTTTAGTTCTTCCTTTTCGAATACCAAGTAATTGTCTTTTTCGACTTCATAGCCTTTTTTTATCTCAGAATATGGAACTTCTCTTTCTTCCTCTTCGCACCATTTTTTGTATCTAATTCTGTGACCCTTTTCACATAATTGATTAAAGACGTATTCTCTGCTGTTTGTTGCAGTAAATAGCTTAACCGGTATACTTACAAGCCCAAAGGAGATACTACCCTGCCATAAACTTCTAGCTGGCATGTATCATGCTTATAGCCAACAAAGATTATAACAGCTCAGGAATACTATTGTTATAGTTTGTTATAGTTGTGGCCATTCCACATAAAATTCACATCTGGTTAGTTCTAATATCATCTAGTCCAGAGGTCCAGTTAGCGTCTTAATATGCCTGAAGCAGTCATGCAGGTTGATAGCTAGCACTCTCCCTTAAGTGATACAACCATTAAATTTTAGCTAATGTTCAATACATTAATTGATTAGAACAAAGTCAATCTAATATGAGAAAGAAGATTCTGATGGCATAAGAATCCTAATCACTAGATTTTATCCAAGGGGAATAAGAAAAGAAAACATTGATAGATGGTATAGAGATTTGTCGCCTTCAGTCAGTTTATTAAAGAATCTTAAGGATGGAAAAATAACTAGAAGTATTTTTTTTCAGTTTTTCTGCAGAGATTTATGTAAAAACGGTAAAGCCATAGAAATATGTAAAAAATTAGCGATAGAAAGTCAAGACAAAAATATAACGTTACTATGTTATGAAAAAGAAGAAATATTTTGCCATAGACATTATGTAAAACAAATCTGTGAACACGAATTAAGCAAATTACAACCAATCGAATCTTGAAAAGACAAGAAAACTATAATTGATTTTTTAAACTAACCTATCAAATAATTAAATCGTTCGTATATGTGGACATGATTCTAAGTTAGTCTATTATCGAAATAGACATTTGTATTGCTGATTCCTTGGTCTAATATTTTCACGTAAAATCTATGGTTGCACTTCCTACAAGATAGAATGCCGGTAACATAGAATTTCGATTCGATATCCTTAGTAGGACTAGGCGTATGAATGCCTCGAACATTAATTTCGTTAAAATGCGGGTCAGCTCCAACTATTTCGACGTCCTTCGAGCCACACCTAATGCAAGGAAATCTAATTGACCTAAAATCCTTTTTTATTCGTTCATAATCCTTCTCTTTGATCGGATATTCTTCCCTCATTGTTTTACCAGCTCCTTTAACATTTACGTTCTAGTTAAAATTAACTAATAAACAATAATCAACCTTCACATTTGAGTTTGCGATTATATTACCGAAATCGTAATTTTAGATATGAATCAATTAATTGCTGGAATACTACTACTTTTACCAATTCTGCCAGTTTTTTTCATTTCAATGTCGAGTTCCGCTGCTTTAGCACAATCGTGGTCTGAGGGAGCAAATATGCCAACTGCAAGGTCAGAAATTAGCGCTATTAATATAGGGGATGAAATTTACGTTATCGGCGGCTTTGATGAATCAGGCAGTGCCTTGGATGTTGTTGAAGTTTATAATGTCAAGGATGATTCCTGGAAATCGATTGCTCATTTACCCAAACCATTGCATCATACTGCAGCCACGAGTTATGGGGGAAAAATATACGTCGCAGGAGGATTTATTTCAGCGGAATGGATTCCATCCAATCAATTGTTTATTTATGATCCAATAAAGAATCAGTGGACGGAAGGTAAACCTATGCCTACTCCAAGAGGCGCCTTAACCGCTTTATTTGTTAGCGGCATTCTATATGCTTTGGGTGGACAAGACGAAGAAGGAGTTTTGAATATGAATGAAGCTTACGATCCAATAGCAGACAGCTGGACTTCTAAAACACCGATGCCTACTGCGAGACATCATGCTGCCTCTTCAACTGTTGATAACAAGATATATGTATCCGGTGGAAGGATAGCTGGCTCTTCACCTTTAGTAAACGTAAATGTTAATGAGATGTATGATCCAGAAATAGAAAAATGGATAACAATTGAGGCTATGCCATCAAAAAGGAGTGGAATAGCGGCGGCCTCAGTAAATAACAGTATCTTCGTGTTAGGAGGAGAGGATCTTACCAAGACATACGACAACAATGAAAAATTTGATACTCAAGGCGGTAAATGGATTTCACAAGAATCCATGCCAACCTCACGTCACGGCTTGGCGGCCGTTTCAATAAATAATAAAATTTTTGCTATTGGGGGAGGACCAGAGCCTGGATTAAGTGTGAGCAATGTTAATGAGATCTATTCAATAAAATAAATTGTTCAAGATATAATTTTCATTTTTTTTGTCATAAATGAAGCTGTGACGGTTTCAATATTTGCAAACTAACATATAGAGCATTCAGTTTGATGATGTTGGTTGTAGGAACTACTTTCTTATGGCCTTTATCAGAACATAATCTATGTTCCTTGATAGCGATAGTTGTTTCATCTTGAGTGCTGATCGATGTACTATTCTTTCGGCAATATCTACAACAAGTTTTTTCAAAAATGAAATATGTTTGCCCAAAATAATCCTTCTGAACTCTTTTCTGTCTTGAATATAAAAATCTGTTAATGGGATATATACGGATTGTCCTATACAAAGGATCTCCTTTATCACAAAATGCTCTTGCGAGATAATTGACTTAATTCGCGCTAAATCATAGTGCTCGGAAGCCCAAGTCAATGATAGAATCCCGAGTACTCTGAGATTTCTTAAAGAATTTAATATCTTACTTCTGCATGACATTCCACTAGCTTTTGGCCTTGTTACCACTGGAATAGCAATAACTACCAAACCAGACTTTTTTAATACTCGGTGTGACTCTCGAATAAACTCTAAAAACGATTTAAAATGTTGCGCTGACTCTAGCGCAATAATTCTATCTGCAAAAGAATCTCTAAATGGAAGACATGTTGCTGTAGCATTTACTCTTGACAACAAAGCACCACTATGATTAGTAATATATTTTTTATTAGTAACATTTGTTTTAACTGTTGATTCCACCAGCAAATCCTTGTCATAACCGTATTTACTATACATAGGGCGTGACATCTTCAATGCTAGGTAATTAATGTCTATGCATATAAGACTACCACTGAATTTGTATTCCAGGTTCCATTGTTCTGCTGGACCTGAGAGACCACTTCCGATATCTAGGATGTTCCTTGCAGTATCAAGTTCAGCCAATTTTCCTGTAAGTGTGCATAGCGCCCGCTGTGCTTGTTCAATACTCTTGGTTTCTTGAGTCCAAAAACCAAAATTAATTATGTTTGCCTGAGTCAAAAGTCGCGCATACGATGTGAGTACTTGGTATTTATTAACAACGGCACGTTCATCCCTCCTCAAAAGAGATAACAGTGTATTTATTGCATTTCGCATTGCTGTTTTCCTGTTTATGGGTTACTTATGAATATTTTCCCATCCTCGAAATATCATTTAGGTTTTGATTAAACATTCAAATTCACTTCTCGAACCGCCGGTAGACACGACACTATCGGTTCTAAAATGAGGTTCTTGATATCGAATATTTCAAAAAGCCGGTCTTGTTAAACATTCCTTCAAAAAGCTGCCCAATAAAAAGTCTCCCTGCAATTGAGAAATGTTTAAAACCTAAAGCAAATTCAAAATTTGAGGTTGCCAGTTCTTCATGGGCTATTGAATTGCTTTCACTTTCAGTTGAAAGAGATTGTCAAATGAAGATAAAGTTGCCAAATGGTTGACATTGGATTTGTTGGGAGAGCGCCAGGAGCGCTAAGTCATAAATTGTTTGCTGCTTAACATTCACTATGGGAGAAATAACGAAAAAGGAAACAAATAAGAAAACTAAACGTAGTTTCAGAACTTCTGCTTTAGCCCTAGGAATATCAATTATTGCAGATGCTCTGGATTACTTGGCTGCTCCGCTATTTAGTATTCCGATAATCGGTGACGTGTTTGATGTTATAACAACTGGGTTGTTGTATTCGATAACTAAAAGTAAGGTATCAGTCATTATGAACCTTGCCGAATTTATACCGTTTGTAGGAGACTTTCTCCCTGTTTATACCGTATCTACTTTGATCTGGATAATGCGAGAATACGGTTATGAATCGTTTTTTAGAAAGTTACTAGCATTGATATCAAATAAACGCTAAGATCTTATATCAAAATTGGGAATCCGTATATACTCCTAGAAACTATGAAGTTATTGGAAGGACTGAATGTAGAACTTAAGGTATTATTAGTGGGTCTTGAGTCCAATGATTGCAAAAAACGGCAGTAAAATCGTGGACAATTAGTTTTCCGCGCCGTTCTGCTATCATAAACAAAAGTCTTATGAGTATCCTCTGCCCAAATATCACATATCCATTATGCCAATTATCACCGTATCGTTATTTAGTGGAAGAACCCAAAGAGAAAAGGATAGGTTGGCCGAAGCAATAACTGAAAGTGCCTGCAACATCCTAAAAGTTGATAAGAATGAAGTGATTGTCGTTTTTCGAGAGGAACCGCGTGGTAACAGGTATTCCGAAGGTGTCAGAATATAAAGAATAATTTTGTAAACGTAACAATAGGATGAACAATAATTTAAATTGTAACAATAGATGACTTTTGACATTGAAAAAAGAAATACCGTCCTGTCTGATATAGTAACTCGATGATATTGGTAGTAACATTAATAAGATATTTAAATTTGATAAATATTCATATATTTTACCTTCTTAGTGATATTTTTCAATTTGAAAATATTATTACAATCATTCGAATATTTTATCTATTGAAGGAATGGAAAGTCTACCAAAATATATTCGAAAAACATATCTAAATCAAACGGGCCTTATAACCTCTATAAGTTTTATTGCACATACATTGATACCAATTAATCATATAACCGTGCTTGTATTAAGGCATCATGATTAGTGGATCGGAGTGTGATCGTCATAGAAGGGAACAATCAAACGTTAAAAATAATGATGATTGATGACGAAGAGGATATTTTGACACTTTACAGAGATTACCTTTCGAGCAGAGGTCACAAAGTATTAAACGCATATCTTAAAGCCAACCGGATATTGATAATGAATGTCCGGATATTTTCCTGATAGACTATAGATTGCCTGGTAACAATAGATTATAGATTGCCTGGTAACAATAGACTATAGATCGCCTGGTAACAAGAATGGAATTGATATAGCAAGCGAAATTCTAAAGAAATTTCCTTCGGCGCCTGTTCTCTTTATTACCACTTATGAATGTGTGGTAACAGAAGTCTCAAAAAATCCTCTATTCCGTAACAAGAGAGTAACAGTTGTGCTTAAGCCTGTAAAGTTAGACAAACTTGAAAAGTCGATGTTACAATTGGTAAATAAAAATTAGCACAGGTGCACTATCCATAAACCAAGATTTTAGACGTATGTAATTCGCCTACATTATTCATTTCTTTTTCTTTTTCTCATCTATTATAGTCTTCAGCTCTGAGGCAACAAGCCTTATAGCTAATAGAAATCCTGCTTTATACGATTCATCGATTTTTAATTTTTTTAATTCCCTATCAGTTATCTCGGGAAAATCCATTCTTAATATACGATCCGAATTGACAGGTTTCTTACCTTTTGATTTTTTTTCACGTTTTTCGGCTACTCTTTTCTCCTTTACCAATAGATATCACGTTATGCCTTCAAGTAGAGACTATATAAATTCTAACAAGTAAAGAGTGGTCGGTGTTCATTGCCTGAGTTTCGGAGGTTTGTGAATCATTTTTGACATAATTTTTGGGCCCGTCGGGACTAGTCTGATTTTTCAGATGGACCTAAAGTATGAATAGATTTTGTATGAGATTACTTTAAGTTGTCAATTAATTTTTGCGTCTCTTCGAGATTGAATGTTTTAAGAGTTGTAATACGCACGTTCCTAATGCTCCAGTGCCTAGTGAGACCGACATTGCTACTTCATCACTTGGCAATTCTACTACCAATACTATATCATATTGTCCAAATGTATAGAACACACTCGTTAATTTGCCGCCTAGCTTCTCAAGATATGACTTGAAGGATGTACCCCTCTTTATAGTCTCTTTGACATTTTTTATCCCTTGATCCGTCCAATTTATTAGTAAAATATAGTTCTCCAAAAACCAACGGTGAGTGGTAAGAGTTAAGTGTCAAATTGTAATAACACATAAGTGAAACATAGATGAGATTGCCGAATGAGAAATTCAAAAAACTCAATTCGAAAATTTTTATTATCATGATTCCACTAATACTCTCGGCATTTACTCATTTATGGAATATGGATGGATTTCCTAGCATATATAGAGATGAAGATCATTACATGAGAAAAACAATGCACGTATTACGGGGCTTGGGTCCACAAGAAGTACCAACGGAATTACTCAGTTATCCACAAACTCCATATACACATCCTTATTTCGGGCAGCTTTTTTTGGCTTCAGTCCTGGGTGTATTTGGCTATCCGGACTCTCTTAATCCAACAACCGATGTTACTTCAATCAAAGAAGTCTTTCTGGTTCCACGGCTGCTAATGGGATTGCTCGCAATATTTGATACTTTTCTTCTATTTAAAATCGCAGAACGGAGGTACAACGGGACTGTTGCACTGATTGCATCTGTTCTCTTTGCAGTAATGCCTCTTACCTGGATAATCCGAAGAATTTGGTTGGAACCTATACAATTACCATTTATACTTGCTTCCATATTACTTGCTCTATATATCACTAACTCAAATCTGATGGAAAAAAGAAAAAGTATTCCTATTGTCTTACTCTCTGGTACCCTACTAGGTTTAGCCATATTTACAAAAATTCCAGTCATATCACTGATACCACTTGTAGGATTCATTATATATTCAAATTCTAAAAATTTTAAGCTAATTGGTTTATGGATAATTCCAGTGGTACTAATACCCCTAATTTGGCCAATGTATGCTATTTCTCAGGGAGAACTTGATGACTGGATAACAGGCATGTATTGGCAGGTTGAAAGACAAAACACCGGTCTTTACTCCTCAATTGAAAAATTATTTAATATAGACCCTATTCTTGTGGGATTTTCATTTATTGGGCTTGCTTATGCCGTGGTTAGAAAACGAGATTCATTTTTGATACTTTGGTTTGTCCCATTTATCATGTTTCAGCTTGTTAGTAGTTACCTGCAGTACTGGCATCTGATTCCAATATATCCAGCACTTTGCATAGGTTGTGCAATTTTAATTACAGATGTATCAAAAATATTTCGGAGTCAGAGAATCAAAAAATTATTGCCATATTCATTACTGACCATAATCGGTGTGTATGGTATAATAGTAACGACTATATTGATAAGTCTTAATCTTACGTCCTTTCACTATGAAGTTATTTCAGTTCTTGGTAATGAGATACAAAAAGCAAATCAAATTAAGAACGAAGGTAGCTCCTACAACAATGGAGATAATAATATAACTCATGGCGTTACTGTACTAGGTAATAATTATTTCCTTTGGTTTCCCAAATATATACTTGACAAGAATGGGATCAATGAATATAAGAATTATTACCATCATGGAGACATAAAAACAAATAAAATTGTATTGGCTGTAGGAGATGACTTTATCGACGAGATGACGAGATATAATAAGTCAAGTATTAATATTGATGAACTTAGTGTATTACTATATAGATCCAATTTTACATCAAGTATAGAAGAAAATCAATCCGGAGTACCACACAGAAACATTTATCCATTCAACAGCCTAATTGATCTAGATCCAATTGCCACAACTAGTGTAGAAATCAGAACCAATTTGGCGCACGATGTTACTAAGCATCCAAACAGATAATGTCACTTAATATGGTAAATCCTATATTCGCATTGAATGTGAATGCCAATATATCTAATACGTCTTATATTAATCTAGGATGAGTGTGTACAGGGCTTGTCAAGTATAAATTCAAGTGTGCTGGTCTTCGACCGTCGGGAATCGAATTGTTAACAGTTCGGATCCATGAATGAAATCAATTTGATACAATGAACATAACACATGCCGTCGGGATTGGAACCTTGTATGTAGTAGGGTTCTACTGCCTTCTATTTTAGTTTAATTTTAGTAACTTTTCTAGAAATTAAGAATCGGACATGAACATATAAAAAAAATTCTTTTTTTACTTGCCTTCACAATATGTTAAGGCTAGTTTGAATTGTTCTGGACTTCCATACATTCCATGTTGTTCAAAGCCTATTATTTTATCTCTACAGGCAGAGTATTCTCCTATCATTCCATCTGTATAGGTCAACCCTACAAATACCAGCAAAACTAGTGCAATACTGATTGCTGCTGATATTAGTAATATGGAAGAAGTTTTTGATTCATAATGTTTGGTTTTTGCAATTAAGTTTGTCCTTGGAATTGGAACGTCCAACAAAATGCTCATTTTCGCACCTCCTTTGTTGCTTTGTTTATGTCCATATAGTCTATATGACTAAACATACACTTTAAGTCTAGTTACGCGCGTTGCTTATTACTATCAATCCTTTTGTATTTTTACTATTTGGGGGATATTAACCAATGAATGTTATTCAAAAGCACTTACACTCCCTTTTTGGTGATATAGTTATTAAATTTTGGTATGTGCCTAATAGATTAATTGATTAAAACAAAATCTATCTATGATAAAAAAAGAGGCTTCTGATTTTCCCTCGATACTTAACCAAGGATTTCCATCATTAATGCCAAAATCTTTTATCTTGAAACAGCTTTGTTGAATTTGCTTCTTAGCTGTTACCCATTCTTGGCGTCAGCATCAAATTTAGCCTTACCTTCTTTGTATATGCATTTCAAACACCACCACCTGCCAATTCTAGTTGGGTCATTTAGAGGAACCAACCGATCGACCAAATCTCCACAGTTATCACATTTTTTACCTTCATGATTAATCATTAAATCGACCATGTGATGTTAATATTTAAAGATACTTTCCTGGAAGTCTAAATAGTTGAAAATTAATTATAAAGATATGGATTTCAAGTATACAATAAATGTTATACTTTAGAAATGAAAAAAAGAGGAAGGATCTAAAAGCTATTGGGGTTCGTCTATTTCCCTATATTGTTGTAATAAGTGTAGCATATTCAGCGCTAATGCCGTCTTCACTGCTTCCTTTGTCTCCAGATCGTTTATTTTCACAACTAGGTCTTTATCTTCATTCGTTACCAGTTCAGCCAGGATTGGATGCCTTTCTTTTAGGTCTTTGATTAAACTATCTGCGTCGATGGTTGTTGTTGCATTAGTCTGTGCGTACGCTATCTTTCCTGGATTAACAATTAGTGCAGTAGTTCCCAGTGTTGCGACTGTCAATACAAAGATAGCAATTTTCATATGTTTCATATTAAACATTACTTCTTAATCTCGTAGGTTCATATTTAACTGATTGCATTACAAAACATTTCCTCAATAGTTCTCAGGTGATTTAGGGCTGTTACTGGAAACGATGAAATGATCAGATGGATATAATATTTTAGAAAGGACTACCGGACACTAGAAAAAGGCGATATCCTGAACAGAATTTATGCGTGTGACATCAGCAATTGTTTACCTAAAAAAATAGACGTTAATATCAATAATATCAAACTTTAATTTAATTCAATTTGATTTACTTAATGGAGTAGCCTTTCAGACTTAACCTGAATGCTTCTGACAAATGATGGTAGCTCACATAAACTAACAATAAAATATATAGATATTAGATATCACATGTATAAAGAGGCTAGAACGGAATGATGTAGAAGGTATTCACTCATTACCAATGCACAGGATTTTTACTAAAAGGGATGCAAAATACAGTAAAAAGTATGGGGAATAACTGTTTCCTGAAGAAAAGTATCTATAATCTTTAAATTCTATGGCGTATACTTAATGTTGTGACTGTCGATAAGCAATATGAACACTCTTCCAACAATGAAAAAGCAAACTTAAATCCAACAAAAGAATCCAACGTTACTAATCAAAACTCTTCAATACCAAAGGAAAATCTTCCTTCATTTAGTAAAATCCTAATTGCTGACGATGGAAAAGATGAATCAAACAGGTTGCTTAACTATGCTGTATCTCTATCCAAATACTCAGGAGCAGAATTACTAATTTTACGAATTTTAGAAAATATGAAGAAAATGGGAAATGTATCAGTACAAGGTTCTAATGAAAATAACATGAGTAATAAGGATATGAAACGAGAGATTAAAGGAGAGATAATAGATGAAATGGAAAAAAAGATAAACAGATGCAGGGAAGCAGGATGTGAAAATAAAATTTCGTACAAATTCAGAGTGGGTGATGCTAAGGAAGAAATAATCAATGAAGTTAAAGAGGGAAATTACGATTTAATAGTCTTAAGGAGTTCAAGGAGTTCACAGAAAGATTCTTGGATGAGATCCTTTTTCAGCGATGCACGAAAAATAATTAGTAACATAAACATACCTGTTTTGATAGTACAGTAATTTAAACCAAAATGTAGAACACAATTATGAATCTGGAATATTTTATGAGCCCGTCGGGAATCGAATTGTTAACAGTTCGGATCCATAATCAGAGGATATGACTAAATGTTCATTTGGAACTTTTTTTAAAATTCTAAATAGTAAGTCGGTTCTATGGTTACTAATATAGCTACAAGTTTACAGTATATTTATTTATTTATTCATTACTTCTTGAGAAGGATTAAAGACAAATTAGTCCCTAGAAAAGGACTTGCCCTAAAGAAAATGGGAAACCTAATAAGGGAATGCAAAAGTGGAAATATTTCATAGATCAAGGGATCATCAGTATCTGATTTATGTCTAGTTATCAAAACCTAATATAGAATACTTTAATAGTATATTGCAGTAAGAAGCCTATGTCTACTAACACTGTTCATTTACATCGCGTACTTACAGCAAAGCCAGAGAAAATTTATCGTGCTTTTCTTGACCGTGATGCCATGGCTAAATGGTTACCACCCAATGGTTATACTTGTAACGTTCATCACATGGATGCAAAGGTAGGAGGAACCTACAAGATGTCTTTTACAAACTTTACCACTCAAAAGAGCATGTCATTTGGTGGAGAATACCGTGAGCTGGTTGAAAACGAACGCTTACGTTATACGGATAATTTTGATGACCCAAACTTATCTGGAGAAATTCTAGTAACTGTAATCTTGAAGAAGGTTTCACTAGGA
>Ga0193740_1000004_pt1 | contig 58492 bp, 53 predicted proteins | sample L2s1metaG_FD_145072 | JGI IMG/M metagenome (GOLD analysis project Ga0193740, IMG submission 145072) | Soil microbial communities from a riparian zone of the East river system, Colorado, United States - L2s1 | ecosystem: Environmental > Terrestrial > Soil > Riparian zone | place: USA: East River... | reverse complement strand
GGCCTTACGAAAACAGGGCAGGAGTGCAAATTGGCTTTAATGACGCACAATATACCAATCCGGTATGGGCTGCTTACCACAATACAATCACTTCAATAGATGACCGTATGGTCGCGAATGTCAGAGCCTCATACAAATTCAGTCCGAGAGTGAGGCTGGATATGAATGCGGGGGTTAACAACTATGGACTTTTTAGAGACCAGATTATTGACAAATCATCTTATGGCAGTGCAGATAATGCTTTAGGTACATTAACAGAAGTAGTCAACAGACAGCAAGAGATCCAGGGCAGAGTGCTTGCCGTGTTCAACCCTAGAATTTTTAATGATTGGACTCTGGATGTCAATGTGGGTAGCGATATTAACGAAAGAAACACTCGCGCCCAAGGGTAGAATGGACCTTACATCCACACTACCTTATCAGAACTCGAAATATTTTTACCCCGGTATTTCCGGTACGGTCATCTGGTCAGACGCATTTGGTCTTAAATCCAACTGGCTCGAATATGGTAAGATCCGTGCAGGCTATGCAAGGGTAGGTAATGATGCCGCACCTCACAATGGCGAACCTATTTTTGGTTTGAATGCGGCAGGTTTCCTGGGGCAGCCTCTTGCAACGAGGGGCAGTTCCAGCTATGATCCCGAACTCACACCTGAGTTTACAACTGAACTTGAGGTTGGTTCTGATATACGTTTCTTTAAGGGGAGATTGGGCCTTGATGTAACCTGGTATGATAAAAGATCAACGGACCTGATTTATTCCATTGATCTGCCACAGTCCACGGGTTATAATTCTTTTTATACCAACTTGGGTGAGATCCGCAATACCGGTTGGGAAGCGGCACTGGATGTAATACCGCTTAGGACAAAAGATTTTCAATGGAGTGTACGTGGTATTTTCACCAAAAACGAGAACACAGTAGAAAAACTGGTAGAAGGTCTTACCAGGGCGCAGCTTGGTGGTTATAACTGGATCGAAGCAGGGCATCCTTACGGCTACCTGAGAGGATCATTCTCTGCACGTGCGGATGACGGCCAGTTGCTGATCAACTCTGTTTCAGGTATGCCATTCCTCGATCCTAACCCTGGCATGGTTGGAGATCCAAATGCAGACTTTAAATTGGGGATTACCAACACACTTTCTTACAAGGGATTTCATCTAAATGTTCTTTGGGATATGACCCAGGGAGGAGATTTTTATTCCGAAACTATCAACGGCATGTTGGGAAGGGGCGTAACAAGGGATACCGAAAACCGGGAACATAACAATGTTATTACCGGCATCTACGGAAATCCAACGCCGGTTGCAGGCGCTGACGGTCTGAATCATTATACGCCGCTACTGGTTGGCGGCAAACCAGTTCAAAACCAGACAAGGGTTACTACCAACGACTTATTTTTTACAGCAGGTACAGGCGCAAGCTTTGCAACCAATGGAGCATTTGAATATGCAGTGTTCGATGGCACCGTATACAGGTTGAGGGAAATAGTTTTAGGTTACAGCCTGCCTGCAAGATGGGTAAACAAGGTTAAATTAACGAATGTCAATTTATCACTTAGCGCCCGTAACCTTTGGTTCCTGGCTCCTAATGTACCCAAGTACACCAACTTCGATCCTGATATCAACTCTGTAATCAACAGTGGTACACAAGGGGTTGAAACAGGTGGTGCTCCAAGTACAAAACGTTACGGTATCAATTTAAACGTAACATTCTAATACAATTAAATAAAACTCTATTATGCGAAGGAAATATAGTACATACTTTTTTACAGCCGTATGTGTGCTTGCCATATCGGGAGCCGGCTGTAAAAAATTCCTGGATGTCAACAAAAATGTCAACAACCCTACACCATCCTCCGTGCAGATGTCGATGGTGTTAAGTGCTGCTGAACGCAACATTTCTAACAACCTTGCTTTGGGCTCTGGCCTGGGCAATACTATGTCACTGTATATACACCAGATCACAGGCCGTGTAGCAGCAGACAGGTATGGAGCCGGTTCCTCCGGATGGGAAGGACTGCTCGCTGCAATTTCCAACCTCAATGTAATTATTGACCGCGGAACCGCAGAAGATCGTTTTGTATATGTAGGTATTGCTAAGATATTAAAGGCATACACGTTTAGTATGATGGTAGACGTTTGGGGAGACGTTCCTTATTCTGAATTCGATAAATTTGAACAAGGCGTAACACAGCCAAAATTTGATAAAGGTTCCGAAGTTTACCCCAAACTTTTGGCTTTAATAGATGAAGGTATTGCCGATCTCAAGAATACAACACCCAATCCTTCAAAGCCTGGTGCCGATGATTATATCTACAAAGGCAATGTTACTAACTGGATAAAAGCGGCTAATACAATTAAACTTAAACTTTATACACAGGTAAGGCTTGTGCAGGATGTGAAGACGCAGGTAACTGCGTTACTGGCGTCTCCGGCTACCCTGATCAATTCACAGGCGGAAAGTTTTATGATGCCTTACGGACCTATTAGTACAACCGATGACAGGCACCCGGCTTATGGCGATTATAATGCTACACAACGCGGGGGCCAGCTTTTTAGTCCCTGGCTGTATGAGATCATGAAAGGAAGGAACGCTAGCATACTGAATGGAATTGCCGATCCAAGGATTCCATATTATATCTATAATCAAAAATCTGCTCCCGGCGGAACAAACCCTACGCCAGAAAACTGCACAGAGTTTCGTGATGGTGGGTTCATTTCCATCCTGTTTGGATCAACAGGACCTTGCCGCGACGGTTCTAATAGCCAGACCTACTCGTTGCTTGGAATTTACCCTGCGGGTGGTCGTTATGATGACGGCGCAGCAAAAAGCATAACCACAATAGGTGCACAGAATGCAGGAACTGGCGCACTTCCGCATCAATTTATTACTTATGCTGACCGGTTGTACCTGGAAGCGGAACTGATACTTGCAGGACTGGCTCCCGGCGATGCAAAGGCTGTATTCAGCAAAGCTTTAGATGAATCGTTCAACCAGGTGGACTACCTGATCGCCAATTACATAAAACCAGGATCAGCCGGAGCTGCCCAAACTGTTCCTGTAATTGCAACACAAACGGCTACAGAAGCTTACAAGTCTGCAGTTCTTACAGCATATGAGGCAGGCAGTACTGCAAAAAAGCTGGAGTATATAATGACTGAGAAATGGATCAACAGGATCGAAAATCCGGTCGATAATTATACGGACTACAGGAGAACTAAATACCCTGTATTGTTTGCTCCTGCGCCTGAGGGCACCGTTACAAGTGTAACAGGTCCGGACGGCAAAGTAACACCAGTATCGAACGACAGGAAGTACCCGTGGTCTTTGCCCTTTAGCACTACTGAACTTCAATTGAACGCTAATGCACCACCGCAAAAAGTTCCCGAATCATTTAAAGTATTCTGGCAACCTTAATTGTCTATTTTAAAATTAATTAACAGATTATGAAATTTAGAAAACTAAATATACTGACAGCACTTGCTTTAGCTGTTGCAATAGTGTTCACAGCGTGTTCCAAGGATGATGGTCCAATTCCTGAAAGAATCGGCATAGAACAAGTTCCCGCCATTACCATGAACCTGGATCCACAGAAAAAAGATAATATTGATACGATCCGGCTTGCAACTCCTGCTGCTTTTACAGGCAAATTCAAAGTAGCTATGATTTTCCCCAGTTCCGAAAAGCCTGCCAGCGTTGACATTGTGGTAAGGAAAAACAATTTACCTACCACTTCGACTGTAGTTTCAAATGCTAATGTTAAAGTATTTAAAGCTGGTGTTACGTCGTTCCCTACCAGCCTGACTGTTACTGCAGCAGAAATTGCCGCATTGTTTGGTGCGCCGGTCGCATTGCACGATGCCTACGATTTTGCACCTGATATTTATGTCGGTGAAAAAAAGTACCAGGCCTTTCCCACAACCGGTGCAGGTAGTGGTTCCGGTGTAATAGGCATGAACTCGATCGGATTTTATGAGTATGTGCGTATTAGCGTGAAGAATTAATATTACGAGGCTGAAGATTCGCAGCATAAAAAAATGGGCTCTGAAAAAGGGGCCCATTATTTTTTATACTGACTGTCACGCAGGTTTACTTTACTCCGAAGAAGCTTACTGCGTTTGAATAGAATATTTTCTGTTTTTGTTTCAATGATAGAAAATCTAATTCATTAATTGCAGAAATTATTTTTGAGAAATCACCGCCGTCAGAACCAAACATCAATCGATCTTCGAATCCCGCCTCAATTAGTGATTTCATATAAGAATGAAAATCACTTTTGCCTACAATATCAGGGTTAGATATGACAGAAATGTCAACGTAAACGTTTGGATACGCAGAAAGAATAGCAAGTGTTCCTTTTAAATATGGCGCCCCCGCATGCATTATCCAGACTTTAATACCAGGGAACTTTACTAACAAGTCTTTTATTAATATCGGATCGCCCATGGATGGATCATAGTTTGGACAACCATGATTTGGGCCGGCCAGACCGGTATGAATGCCGATAGGTAATTTAAATTCCTGCGCAAGGGCATAATAAGGGAACATAACAGGATCGGAGGGAGATATACCATGATATTCATTTAGCAGCTCACCCAGGAAATCAATTTTATGGTCAAGAATCTGTTGCCTTATCCAACCTGTGTCCGGAAATTCTTTTCCATCTTTAAAACATTTTGATCCGCCATAAGGCACAACTCCATTTGGACAGGGGAACATTAAGCCAATTAGTAATTTGGGTGATGTTTTAGTTCGATAATTATCTGCAAGTTCCATGGACCCGCTGACTGCTCCTCCAATGATGTTGTATTTTCCCAGCAGGTTGAATTGAGAATCAACTTCTCTTTTAAAATGCAGGTGTGCGTCAAATATCTTTTCCTGGCAATTTCCTTTTTGGTTGCCGTAATTAAAAAAAAGAAATAGTAAAATCAAAGATATTTTCTGTATCAACAGACGCATAAAATTACCATGAAATTGAAGTTACTAAAATTTGCGCCTCATAGGGCTTTTCGATGTGCGTGCTGGTTGCTGTTTACATACACCAGTTAAAAATAACTCAACCACCAGTGTTTGTGCCTTGATTTATAGTGATCATACCACTTGCATAAAGGATATAACAACAAAATTACTATGAGCCAGGTTAGATAAACGATTGCCAAAGAGAAACCATATCCGTTTATAATTGGGATTAATGGTTTATGTGAGATCATATCCTTCCAGTTGTAGCCGGAAAATTTTGTAGCAAGCAAGGCAAGAGTGTGGATCAGGTAAATATGAGCTAAATAGAAGAACATCGGAACTCTGCCGAAATGCATGATAGCTTTCCCAAAAACTTTTAAATTCTTTTCAGCGAATGATAAAAAAAATAAACCGGTACCAACTGTTAACAGGATAAATTGTAAGGAGGGTGGATATTTTGTCACTTTGAGCCAGGATAAAATCGTAAAAGCAGTGGATTTTTGTGATCTCCATGGACGGGGATCGCCATAAACATTTAAGAAACGTAATAAGATAAAAAGCAAAACTGCAGCGCTTCCAATCATGAGCAGTTTTTTTGTTCTTATGCGTACCGCGATATCGGGCTTATATAAATTACCGAAACAATAACCCAATGCAACTACACCTATCCATGGCAAGACCGGATAATCAACGACTACAGCATGGCCTTTAATAACCAGCTGATTTGATTCATTCGCAAACGTAGAATCGTGCAGTGCAGACCAAAGAAAAGATTCGAAGGAATTTCCATTTACATGGATGGTATCTAACAAATTATGGCCGCATACAAGCAAAATACCAATTCCGAAAATTACAGGGTAAGGCAAATGGTGAAGAAAGGAAAATACAATCATACTTACACCTAAAGCCCATATAACACCCAGTACAAAAAACGGAAAATGAATATTAAAGGTCCATCCAAAATTTACAACTGTCAATTCTAAAAAGATCAACCACATTCCCCGGGTTAACAGAAAAAACGATAATTCTTTTTTCGTTTTTTGTTGTCCTACCAAAAAGGCCGAGGTGCCGGCAAGAAACATGAACACGGGAGCACAGAAATGGGTGATCCATCTCGTAAAAAATAGTGGCACACTAGTTCGGGTTAAATCGAGGGGAGCAAATAACATCGCATCAGAGTGAAAATAATCTCTTGTATGATCAAGAGCCATTACAATGATTGCTATACCCCGAACTATGTCAATGGATTGAATTCTTTTTTTTATGAGGGTTGTTTCCTTCATACGGGCGACTGTAAAGTATGTTTAAGGTTGCAGCCAACGTCAAAGCTTTCTGTCGTGCGACTGTTTTGTTTTTCTCAGCCCATCACAAAAGCCTGAAAGAATTATTGATGTTGAAGGTATATACTTTTGCCTAGTCAAATTCGGCAAGTTGGAATTGAAGCTGGTAACAGCCTGTAGATGATGATACATTGTCTAATAGGGTAGGAGAAAACTTCATGTTGAAGGTAGGCCGCAGTCTCACAAAAACTAAAATAATCGCGACGTTATTTTATGGCTATCATAAAAACTAATCCCGGTAAGATGGTGTTGCCGCTCCACTACAACTATAATTATTCATAGAGAAGATAATTTCCGCGAACGAGTAAGGCTTTGCGAATATGCGGAATTATTTTTCCGAGCCGCGCAAAATCTTCTCCATCTTTCTGCCTTTCGCCAACTCATCCACCAGCTTATCCAAATACCTGGCCTTCCGGGTTAAAGGATTTTCAATTTCCTCTATACGATATCCACAAATTAGCCCGGTAATGAGGTGCGCATTGGGATTTAACGAAGCCCTTTCGAAGAAGGTTTCAAAACTTACTTTTTCTTTAATCAGTTCTTGCAGCTTCTTATTATCGAAGCCTGTTAACCACTCAATCACCTGGTGTAATTCTTCTTTAGTCCTGCCTTTCTTCTCCACTTTTGCGACATACATAGGATAGACAGAACCGAAGATCATTTTTGCGATTCGCTGATTATGTGTGTTGGAAGGATTCATACTTTTTATTTTAGTGAGTGTGGTTGTTCTAACATTGTTAGTAAAGATTTGGACTTTCCGCTATTGTGAGATTCCATGTTCCGGCTACCTAAATTTATTACAAATGTTTAATAGACATATCGGCCAACCCGGTCTCTATTTAACGTACAATGTGAGGCATCCTGCATCCTGTTCATCGCCCGGAAAAGAGAAGAGTATTTAGCAAACTGTTGTAAAAATGTCTTTTTTCTACCACTAACTATTTCAAACGAAGGAATAGGTTTGTTTTAGTAGCTACCCTGGCTACAACGAAAATCAAAATTTAAAGTTATGAACAGGAAACAGTTTGTAAAATTTGCTGGCTTTAGCGCCGCAGTAACAGCAACTGGTGGAATAGCCGGATGTGCAAACCGAACACACACCAACTCAACACCCGCAACGGTTAAAGGAGCAAGGGCTGAGAAGGCAGTGTATGTTCCCAACGGGAAAAATCGGTTTCAAAAGGAATTAATGATCTGGGGCGTTATTCCGTTTCAGATCAAGGTGTCTGGTAAGGACACGGATGGCTCCTTTTTTGTTTTTGAACACGCCAAAATGAGCAAGGGCGGGCCACCCGACATTTCCACTACGAGCAGGATGAATGGTTTTACGCTCTGGAAGGGGAATTTGCCTTTGAGGTTGGCGATGTGAAATTCACGCTAAGGCCAGGTGATTCGCTGTTTGCTCCCCGTATGATCCCGCATGTCTGGGCTTATGTTGGAGATAAGCCAGGCACGTTGCTTTTGGCTGTTCAGCCTTCAGGATCACTTGAGGAATTTTTTATGAAGAGCTGCGACATGATCCGGCCGCCAACACCACAAGAAGCAGAAAAATTATTTGCTGCCCATGGAATGAAGGTAGTTGGTCCTCCTCTCACAGTGAGCTAAATCTACAGGTAAATAAGAGTCTTCGATACTCCATGTGTGGTTATAACGGGCCTGGATAACCGGAACAGAAAATGTTGTGGGTTCCAATGTCCGTTGAGCATTATAAACGAGCATTATCTTATTCGAGCTGCAGAATTCTCTCCGGAGATTTGTTATCCTGGTTTACCCACAAAGTAGGGGTAACGTTTGCGAATTCCTTGAAATCTTTCACCATATGCTGATAATCAGCGTAGCCAAAAAGTAGTGCAATGGCGAGCCAATCATCCTGAGGATGCGTTTCTTTGTACTGATAGGCTTTGTAAAACCGTACAACACGGCTATACAGTTTAGGCCCAACTCCAATTCTTTCAGTAAACTTGCGATTGAACTGTCTTGAGCATAAACAGGACTGCTTTGCCAACCAGTCCAAAGAAAATCGCGATGGACTGATAAAGAGGCAAGAGGCTACTTTATCAAGAGGGTGTGTGTCTGCTGTTAGTTTTTTAATCTTGTTTATGAGGTAGTCCTCAACAACAATAATCATTTGAGCATAGTTCAGGCAATTGGCAAGGCGTTCATTGACCTCCAGGATTTCGCGGCTAATTACAGGTTCTGCATCAAACCAGCAGTCTGTAAACTCCGACAGAGGAACACGCAGCAAACGGAAAAGTGCACCTGGGTGAAAGTGCACTCTCAACATCAGGTATTCCGAAGTGAGGTAAAAGTTATATCTCGATACCTGCTGACCACAGATGGAAATCACCGGCGCAATTCTTGTTTCGCCAGTCAGTGGGTTATTCATTGTCAGATTCCCTTTTGGCAGAAAGGTGATCGTTTGTTCAGGTTTGGGAGAATAGGGTTTGAAAGGAATATCCTGATCTTTATCGAAAATAAAGTGAGCTATCAGGTAATCCCTTACGAACTCCTGTAATGCTGGATTTGGTGCTATGTATCGGTAAATCATAGCCTAATATTTGGGTGATTATACTTGTGCCTAAACCCTACAGCGTACTTAATAGCAAAGAAAAATAATCGTTTTCAATGTTCCTAATAGCAAAGAAAACTAATCGTTTTCAATGTTAAACCATTCAAGATTCTTCAATAAATTTTTATTTATCATTTGTATTACTTACAAACGCAATTCTCTTGCTGTCCGGCGACCAGCTTGGAACATTGATCGTTCCCTGCCCGCCAAATATGTAGGCAATTGTTTTGGGAACTCCACCACTAAATGGCATCAATCTCAAATAAACTTTTTGATAGAATGGATGCGATGAAGGATCAATCTCTTTCGGGAAGGAAAGATAAACGATCCATTTTCCATCCGGTGAAATATGAGGGAACCAATCATTGTACTCGTCAAACGTTACCTGTTCCTGGTTAGTTCCATCCGGTTTCATTCTCCAGATCTTCATGGTTCCCGTGCGAACAGAATTGAAATAAATCCATTTACCATCAGGCGTATATTCGGGACCATCATCCAAAGTGGGATTATTAGTGAGTCTGGTTTCTTTTTTTGTTGCGACATCTACTGAGTAAATATCAAAAATGCCATTGCGTTGACCGGTAAAGATTAAATTTTTTCCGTCCGGTGACCAGCTGTGCAAATACGAGTGTGCCGAATCAGCTGTGATCTGTGTTGGTTTGTCGGAGCCACCAATCGGCAATGTAAAAATTGTTGAGATGCGTTTGTCCCCGACATGATTACTGATGGCCATCATCTTTCCATCAAATGAGATCACATGATCATTGTTGTTGCTCTTTGCAAAACCTGTATTTAATTCCGAAACAGAATGGTTATTTAAATCAAATTTGTATAACAATCCAGCTGAACTGTTATAGACCAGATATTTTCCGTCCGTCGTCCAGTTAGGAGCCTGGATGGAATTGGGGACGCTCAGTAAAATTTTTCGATGTCCTGATTGCACATCCATCACTTCCAGGTGACTTCCAATAAAATCCCTGTAAGGAACATAGTTGGCAGCAGGAGGGATAATGATGCGCACATTGCTGAATACAGCCTTCTCTTTTACGTTTTCATCATGAGAACAAATAAACAATCCTGCATACACTTCATCATTTAAAAGAATTTCTTTTGAGACTGATTTACACGTTTCTCCAAATGAGGCTGCATAAAAACTAAATACATTTTTTTTACGTTCCAACATAATTTCAGTTGGATGAAACGAAGAGATCTCCACTTGCCCCGTCTGGCCACCCTCGACATCACGATATTGAAGGGAGGTCAAAATATCACCATGCACACATGCATCCGCATACCTTGAACCGGGCGTTAACTGATTCCGTGCAATGATCCCTATCTTTCGGTGTTCATTTACACCCTTACCAATAAATTTTACAGTCGCAGAGATCATGAAATCACCTTTGATCTTCTTCCACAAAAAATTGAATTGATCGTTGTCGGCCCACATGTTTTTGCCCGAACCCTCCATAGTATATTCCTGCGTTTCAGCATTGTAAACGACAGAACCTTTTATTTTCGGATCGCCTACGTCAGTTCGTTCATGGAATAATCCCAAACTGTTTTGTTGTGCAGTTGAAGTCATAGAAAATGTAATTCCCAATACTACCGCAAAAAAAATGAAGCATCTCATAAGCAGGGTTTTGGAGCTAGATGGTTACCCGTTTACCTGTATTCATTGATTCGTAGATGGCTTCAATAATTCTTACATCTCTTTTTCCCATTTCACCGGGAACAGGAGTGGAACGATTATTTTTTATTGCCTGCGCAAAATCATCCATTTGTTTTGCCTGTTGGTTAACGCGTGGGAAATTCATTGGACCCTCCGGTGTATTTCCTGCCTGGCCTCCGTACCCATATGCTGATGTCAACTGGAAAGTTCCTTTCTCAGCATCTGCTTTCAGGAAATTTAAATTCTCAGCATAGCTGGACTTGCCTTCGCAAATAATCCCGCCAGGCATTTCCATTTGCCATGTTAGTGATTCTTCAACATTCTTAAATTTATCAGGATCTGTTTTAGGACCTTCTTTTGCAGTTACCGCAATTGGGTTTAATCCTGTAGTGTAACAAAATCCCTGGATACAATAGACACCTACATCAACTAGTGGTCCACCACCTGACAATGCTTTATTTAAACGCCATTGGTTTGGATCGCGTGCCGGAAAACCGAAACCTGCACTCATTTTTTTGATGTTACCATAAATTTTTTTTGTTCCTAATCTTGCCATTTCCAGATTGTATGGTTCAAAATGCAAGCGGTAACCGATCGATAACATTTTGCCTGCTTTTTTACAGGCTGCAATCATATCGTCACACTCCTTCACATTCATTGCCATTGGTTTTTCGCAGATCACATGTTTGCCGGCTTGTGCAGCACGGATCACATACTCAGCATGCATCGAATTCGGTAACACCACATAAACAATGTCAATGTCCTTATTGTCCTTAATCGAATCAAAGTTTTGATAGTTGTAAACATTGGCATCCGGAATAGTATATTTTGATTTCCATTGTTCGATTTTTGAAGGAGTTCCCGTTACAATTCCTGCCAGGTAACAATGTTCGGTTTGTTGCAATGCCGGTGCTAATTGTCCTCCTGCATAACCACCAAGCCCAACTAAGGCAATACCAAGTTTGCCGTCTTTTTTTTGTTTCATAATATGGTTTTGGTCTTTTTCCTCAGATGGATTATTGCAATCAGAAAATGAAGATAGAACAGGAATTGCCAATGTGGTCAGGCCTACATCGGTAATAAATTTCCTGCGGGTGATTCTGGTCATCGTTTATATTTTTTAATGAATAAATCGAAGTCAGGTTTCAGTAAGGTAGGGATACCATTAAATGGCATCTTAACAATTGGTTTTTCAGGATGGTTTATTTGTTTTCGATTGATATTTTTTAATGGATTCAGCAACATCAACCATGGGAGCTATCTATCCAAATATCATTTTGATTTTGCTTCAGGTAACGCAGAAGCTTGCCATGGGCCTCTAACGAAACATTCAATGAATGTTCTCCGCCAACACCATGAAACAGAAAAACAAGTAAGGCATTTTTTTGTCTTGCCTGTTTTACCATGTCAATCAACTGGTCACCGGTTTGCCCATTAATCATATAACTACAAATATCATAAAGATCCACTTTATCGATGGACTGCATCTCGGGCCGAACACCACGTGCCGCAACCAATTCACTTTTTACCGGATCGATATAAGCAGTATCATGTATCTTTTGATCACCACAGGGATACGCAAATGTTCTTTTGCTTTTTCCATCTATAGCTTTAAGAATATTGTTCATTCCTCTTATTTCGTCGGTCATTCTTTTGACGGTATAAAATCTCAGATCGTAATCTTTTACAAATTCTCTTCCCACACTGCCGCCTTCGCAGGCATGCCATATTGTATGGTTTGCCAACTCATGGCCCATTGTCGCAGCTTTTTTCCAACCGGGTATTTGCGCATTCAGGCCATTGAAATAGTCAGAGATGTAAAAAGTTCCTTTGAGACCAACAGAATCCAGCGCAGGAATTACATTGGTGAGATCGATATTTAAACCATCATCGTAAGTAAGAACTACAGCACATTTTTTACCGTTCCAGGAATAATTTGATTGTGCATTTACCGCTGTGAAAATGAAGCATCCCAATAAAACAATAAGAGTTTTCTTCATAATGCTTATTTATTTGTGATGGTGTTTTGATAGCTTTTATTTGTCATCGTTATATTGGTCATATCACTGTGTTTTCCTTTCATACTTTAAATACTTACTCGCCCAGGGAATAAAATATTTAAAGTTAGGCGAATCGGTATGGCCGCCATCATGTTGCCTCCATGCTAATTCACCATTAAGCATATCCGTTAGCATCGGCGGCATCTTTTCTTTCATGTAGTCATTGGAAACACCAAGATCTTTTGCACCCAATAATTTGAACACAGCGCCTGCAGCAATAGTGGCCATATAACTTCCTGTTTGATCCAGCCATTTGGCATCACCTTTTTCCGGGATACCATAACTGATGAATGTAAGCCGGGGTGCACAAAGCGCAATCAATTCATGTGAATCAACGGGAAGATCACAACCTGTTTTTTTACCGAAGGATGATTCTTCTGTTCCATACTTTAAATAATTACCAGTCATCCAATGATATTCTCCGGTGCCGGTAAGGCTTTCTACGGCTTCGCCAAAAACTCGACGGTGCAGCGTGGCACCACCTTTACCCGAAGAACCGATCAATCCAAGGGCAAAGCGTGGTTCAAAAGCAAGTGTAACCAATGCAGCTTTCCCATATCGAGATACACCTTCAATGCCTACTTTTTTGGCATCTACCAAACTATCCGTTTCAAGATAATCCAGGCCGCGTGCAGCACCCCATGCCCATGCACGTAATGAACCCCAGTCATCAGGCTTGCGAGGTTGTCCTTTGTTCACTAAACCAATAATTCCTTTTGTGAGGCCAGCACCGTTATCAGCCTGGATACTATTGGGATCAATTGTTACATAACCCCAGCCGGCAGCGAGCAATTGCTGTGTAGGAGATGGATCACCTGGCGGCGGAGGCGCAAATGAAGGCGGTGTATAAGCGAGTGGGTTATAGGCAGGATACTGATCAAAGATGGCTTTTAACTCAGGATGTTCCTTTATGAGTAATTCTTTGATTGCAGCATTGAGCTTTTCCATGTTTTCAGGTGACGGTTGTGCAGGTGCGGGAAAAGATGGCCGGCCAAACATCATCAACACCGGAACCGGGCCTTTTACATTAGCTGGCACTACCAACATCATATTTATGTCAACATTGAGCATGGGATACTCACTGTTATCAACATGTCCTACCAATTGTTTCACGATGATTGGAGTAAATCCCACAAATTCACGATCGACAACTTTCACCCTCCAACTTACTTTGGGAAGATTTTTCGGAAGCCTGCCATACACTTCTCTTTCAAATTCTTCGATCAGTTCAGGGCGACGTTGTTTCCACCAGATGTCTGTCGTGGTTACCTTCTTTCCGTTTTTTGTGGTAAGTTCTTTCCGTTTTTTGTGGTAAGAATATCCGGCAACTGCGGACAGGGATTCGCAATGGATTCGTCATAGTTAGCATGGTTGGGAGCATTTTCATTCCCACTCGGACCAGGCCTTAATTTTTTTATACCCAATTGCTGCATCATGTTAGCGTGATCCTGCTGTGCAGTAAATATTGTAGGACGTGGAAATTTACTGCTGTCAATTTTTGACGTTTGTGCCTCTATTCTACCGGTGAGAGCTGTTATCACAAAAAGAAACGCAAGCTTTTTCATGTGATCATTTTTATTTTTTTGTTTGAGCCATACAAGGTATCCAAGGCATATAAGTTAACTATCAAGTTCATTGTTTATTTATTGTTGTTTCAAAGGGTGATTCTTGTATGCCTTAAATGTCTTGTATGCTTAATGAGCTTTTTTTTGAACCATACAAGGCATACAAGGCATACAAGGCATATAAGTTAACAACATTTCATTCTTTATGTATTGTTCCTCAAATTGTGCTGCACTTGTATGCCTTAAATGTCTTGTATGGTTAATTAGTTTTTGTTGAATCATACAAGGCATAAATGGTTTTATTCAGGTAGCCTCGTTTATTCAGGTAGCCTCGTAAAAAATTCATTTACCATTTGCTTGGTGCCTTCTTTTACAATATTGGTACAATTAAAATTGATAATCATTCCCTTACTTTTCTGTAATAGTTTCATGTAAGTTAGTAATTGCGCTTCATGAACAGGCAGTATGCCGTCCATGGCTTTTAATTCAACCACAATCTCACTTTCAACTAAAAAATCCAACCGGTAATCTGTATCCAGTGTTATTCCTTTGTATTCTATCGGTACAAATAACTGACTTTGATAAAAAATGTTTCTTAAATGAAATTCTTGGCGCATGCACTCATGATAAATGCTTTCTAACAAACCGGGACCAAGGTACTTGTGCACTTCAATTGCACAACCCACAATCTTATAACTAAGATCATTCAGGTCAGACTTGGTAATTAGTTTCTTTGATTCCATATCTGTGCAATTAACACCTTGTTTTTCTTGTATGCCTTAAATGTCTTGTATGGTTAATTAGTTTTTGTTTGAACCATACAAGGCATACAAGGCATATAAGTTAACTATCATTCATTCTTTATGTATTGTTCCTCAAATTGTGCTGCACTTGTATGCCTTAAATGTCTTGTATGGTTAATTAGTTTTTGTTTGAACCATACAAGGCATATAAGTGATTATCAAGTTCATTCTTTATTTACTGTTGTTTCAAAGGGTGAGGCTGGCAAACCTTCTTTGTTATATAAATTTGGATTGACGGGGTTGTCTGCCCACTGCCCATGCATAACGCACATACATTGGATTCGAAACAGCATCATTCCACACAATCACTTTATCACCTTCAATTTTTGCTTTAGCCCACACGAATTTTTTATCGGCACCTGCAATCGCAAATTCACCGGGTTCTTCCCCATCGATGGTAATTAACCCGCTTCCAACATTGCTGAACGTAAGAATGATTTTATTGCCATCAATTTTTTGCGATTGGTAAAGAGGTCCAGAGTAAACAATGTTTTCTCCATAAGCTATTTTTTCTGCAGCCAGTGCTAACCGCTCGCCAACTTCTTGTTTCCTGTCAGGATGAATATCGTTCCATTCTCCCAAATCGATGGCTACAGCCATTGCGGTATTTGGAACAGAGAGTGATTTTAATTGTGCTTCCCGAAATTGTGCCCATTGACTTTCCGTTGGCAAATAATTGTATTCCATGAAACCGGGAAGCTGCACATAAAGAAACGGTGCAGTTGGTTGATTCCATTTTGTTCGCCAATCATTGATCATTGCCGGCTGAAGCCTTGCATATTCTGCAGATCTCCCGGTATTGGATTCGCCCTGGTACCAGAGAAAACCTTTGATTGCATATCCCACTAACGGAGCGATCATTGCGTTAAATAAAGCAGAAGGTTGATTTTGAAAAGCAATTCCTCCTCCGCCACCCGGTCCACGGAATGGTTGGTTCACCAATCCTACTTTGTATTCCCAATAACCTTTTAAGTCACTTGCGGGTATTGATAAGTTGTATTGCCAACCTGTTTTCCATTGATGTATAAAGCGTCAGCATCTACAATTCTTCCCAAAAAAACTTTGGAGGAAGTGTTAGCAATGGAAGCCGGAATGTCGATCACTCTTCGATACCAAATCACGCCATCCAGGTCTTTTATTCCCTGGTCTTCCCAATACCCGGGAATAGTAATGGTTCTCCATCCTTTTGGTACGTAGGACGTATCGAACCATTTTTGGGTTAATCCCTTGTCTTCTGGTCGTGATCCTGCATTGCCGCTTTGTGTTCGCCTGGTCAATCCATTAATGTATGCAGTGTCTTTATTTTTTTGAACGGTGCTTAAGATGTTTGGAAATTCTTTGAATGCATCTTCACTCATCATTGCTTCAATAGGTACTCCGCCCCAACTTGCGTTGATCAAACCAATTGGTACATGATGTTTTTCGTATAATTTTTTTGCAAAGAAATAAGCAACGGCGGAAAATTCGCCGATATCCTTTGTTGTCGCCGACTTCCACAAACCTCCGGGTAAATCGGTTTGTGGTCCCTGCAAATTGGTTGTATTAGGAACCCAGAACTGTCTTATTTGCGGGTTGTTGGCACTGGCCACTTCATCGGCATATAAAACACTGTGCAACGACATTTGATGCACCATATTGGATTGGCCGGAGCATATCCATACATCGCCTATCAAAATATCTTTCACGGTAATGTGGTTGCTTGCATCTATGTTCATAGTGTACGGTCCACCCGCTTTCATTGCAGGTAAAAACAAATTCCATTTACCATCGGCACCCGCAGTCGTTTTGAAGTCTTTCTTATTAAACTTCACTTTGATTTTTTCATTTGGTGCAGCCCAGCCCCAGATCTTTATTTTGGTATCTCTTTGCAGCACCATGCTATCTCGTATCATTCCCGGAAGTTTCACCTGCCCAAATGATATTTGAACAACTGCAGCAAACAAAACCGAAGTGATAATTTTTTTCATAGTGTATTGCCTTTTAAAATTTAGATCGTGTACTGCCACAACCAGACACGTACATATTTAATGTTATTGTTTTCATCTCAGAAATCATATTTTTTTCTTCTGGGCCTCGACAACATTGCAGTCGCTTCCTTATCATTGTTTTTAAACATTTCTTTTTCAGGATCCCAATAAATTTTCCTTTTCAATTTCATCGCAACCTGGTGAAGGAGGCATGCACTGCAGGAACGATGTCCCACTTCAATCGGCGCTACCGGCTCTTTCCTTGATTTGATACAATCAAGCCAGTCGGTATGCTGTTCTGAACTTTCATACAAGTGAATTTCATTGACACCAATCACTGATTGCAGGAGTTTTGGATTACTGGCATCAATGGGTTTAACTCCATTTTTATCAGCAACAGGATCGCTATCAGTTACCTTATAGTTACCACGTGTCACCCATATCCATCCATCAGTGCCAATGAATTTTACACCATTTGGTAGTTCATTTGAAACGATCATGTGAACACCATTGGCATACATGGCTTCGGAACGAAAAATTCCATGCACATCCCACAGTCCTTTATACTTTGGATCATCTGCGGGGAATTTGGCATTTCCCCACACTTCAAGTGGTCCACTATATTCCATGCCCATTGCCCAATGGGCCGTATCAATATGATGCGCACCCCAACCTGTGATCATTCCTGCACCAAATTGCTCACAACGCAACCAGCCAGGTCGACTTGTAATTCCGGCCGGGCTTGCATCCTGCGAGTGCACACGATCCTCAGTATAAAAAACTTCCGGAGTGGACCCAAGCCATGCATCATAATTTAAAGTTGGCGGAACGGCCATCGGGGTTGAATTACCACCGCCGGGATCGCCAGGTAATCCTACCTCAATTGTTTTTAACTGTCCAATTCTTCCATTGCGAACCAACTCACATGCCTTTTTAAATTGAGGCCAGGGGCTTATCGATTTTTGCTGACTTCCCATTTGCAGAATCCGGCCGCTCTTTTTTACTTCATTCGCTAATATTCTCCCTTCTTCAATAGTTAATGACGCCGGTTTCTGCAGGTAAACATCTTTTCCGGCCCTGACTGCATGAACGCCAACAATAGCATGTTGATGATCTGGTAAACTGATATGAACTGCATCGATATCTTTATTGAGCAGAAGTTCCTGGTAATCGTAATAAACTTTGATATCCCAGTCTGCAACCAATCCTCCATTTTCTTTTGATGCTTTGATGTAATTATTCCGTACTGCCTGGGGGGCGGCATCTGCTCTTTTTTTATCAAGGTCACAAACAGCAATAATCCTTGCTCCTGCGTAGCGTGCAATTTCAGTCATGTCATGAATGGTTGCAATTCGTCCGCAACCGATAGAAGCAATATTTATACGATTGCCCGGGGCATTTTTTCCAAATACAGAAGCGGGAACAATAGTTGGAAAATTTAAAGCAATTACCCCGCCCAGTGATGCTTTAGCAGATTGGGTTAAGAATCGTCTGCGACTAACCGTAGTATTTTGCTGTTGTTTCATTGAATGATATTTATTCAGTCATCACACTACGCTTTGTTGAAATTAATTTTTTGTGCATTCTTCTGTGCTTTCAATGCTAATTCTGTTGCAAGGAAGCAATGGTGCTGTGTCATTGCCGTTTCTGTTCGGTTGATGATGTCATCGACGAGTTGCCTGCCATAGGGGAGGTCCACATCATTGCAATGAATGTATTGCGTGTCTTTCCTGTTTGTCAGGAAAAGGTGATTTGCGCCGTCTCTTCCCGCGATATCGATATTTTTACGGATTTCAATATACCCTTCAGTGCCAAGGATGGTAAGCCTTCCGTCGCCCCATGTTTTCAATCCATCGGGTGTAAACCAATCAACCCGGATATAGCCTGCACCTCCATTGCCCCGTAACATGATATCCCCGAAATCTTCAAAACCGGGATATTGGGGATGGGCAACATTTCCAACCTGCGAAGAAATAATTTCAGCCTTGTCGGAATTGGTAAAGAAAAGAAACTGGTCAAACTGGTGAGAACCGATGTCGGTAATGATGCCTCCAAAATATTTTCGATCGAAAAACCATTGCGGTCTTGTGTTAATGTTCATCTTATGCGGACCCAATCCGATCGTTTGTATCACGTTGCCAATAGCACCTTGTTTGATAAGATCACCGGCTTTAACGGTGGCTTTGTTTTCAAACCGCTCGCTGTACATTATGGAATAAATGCGACCGGTTTGCTTTTGAACGCGTCGCACTTCTTTCAATTGTTCCAATGTTATGATACCTGGTTTGTCCACCATATAATCTTTTCCGTGTTGCATGGCACGTATACCAATGCCGGCACGATCAACTGGTATGGCAGCGCTGAGAATGAGTTGTATCGATTTATCTTCCAGAATCTCCTTTTCGCTAGCTGCAATTTTTACCTGCGGGTATCGTTTGGTGAAGCCCGCCAGCAGGTCAGGCTCTTTCGCATAAACTGCAACCAATGCTCCACCTCCCCGGATCACTGAATCTACCTGTGAGTTTATGTGCGCATGATTAATACCAATGACTGAAAATTTTATGCGGGGACTATCAGTTTGTTTAGGCGGCACATCACTGATGTTTTCAATATTATCTTTTTCGAATGCAAAAAGTTTTTCAGGAAGTGCCGAAAGTAAACCGAGGCCGGTCATGGTAGCAGCGGAATCCTTTAAAAACTTACGTCGGTTAAAATTTGATCGTGCCATACTAATTCAATTTAGAAACTGCTTTGTCGCAAACAGTTTGATTTCTATTAAGCACATCCAGATAAATTTCTATGGGCCCAACTGCATAACACCTTTCACGCGGGTTGCAGTTTAACCTGAGTAAAACGAAGGGCACTTTTGTGCGTTCGGCAAGCCTGGTGGGCAAATAGTACCAGATTTCACAGGAGTAAAAATTTCTTTGATGGATCACCAGGAAATTCTAAAAGCCAATCCTAATTATTCAAAGTCACTTGTACGGAGTAATGGTTTGAATGGTTCCATCTTCATTATGTTTCAATTCTGTAACCTTAACACATCTTAAATGCGTAACACCTTTCGATAAACTTGAATCGTGATAAAACAAATACCAATTGCTTTCAAATTCAACAATGGAATGGTGATTTGTCCAGCCTACTACCGGATCCAGTACAACACCTTTATACGTGAAAGGTCCATACGGATTGTCACCAACTGCATAACAGATCAAATGCGAATCACCGGTAGAGTAAGAGAAATAGTATTTGTCTTTGTATTTGTGCACCCAGGATGCTTCAAAAAATCGTCGTCCATTATCACCTTGCAAAAGAGGTTTCCCGTTTTCATCGAGGAGTAACACTTCCTTTGGCGATTCACTAAAAGCCAAAAGATCGCCTGTTAGTTTAGCTACTTTCGCACAAAGAGCGGGTTCATTGTCTTCGGGAATATGCACCAGGGGCCCTTCGCCTTCTTTCTTAAAAGTTCCGGTTCTCCAACGTTGAAGCTGTCCACCCCAAATGCCCCCAAAATATATATAGTAGCTACCATCATCGTCCTTGAACACAGCAGGATCTATTGAAAAACTTCCTTTTATAGCTTCCGGTTGAGCAATAAATGGTCCTGTTGGTGATTTGCTTGTTGCCACACCAATCCGGAATATTCCTTCATGATCTTTTGCAGGAAAAAAAAGATAATAGGTGCCATCTTTCTCTGTGGCATCAGGCGCCCACATTTGACGCCCGGCCCATGGAACATCTTTTACATGCAAGGCCATTCCATGGTCTGTTGCTTCGCCCCCCGGATGGTCCATTGATAAAACATGATAATCCTCCATGGCAAAATGACTTCCCAGATCATCGAAGGGAATTCCTGCTTCGATATCATGTGAAGGATAGATGTAGATCTTTCCGTTAAAAACATGAGCAGAAGGATCTGCCGTATAAATATGATCAACCAAAGGTTTCGAAATGGCTTTTTTGTTCAATTTGTCAAAGTCAATTTGTGCGACGCTATCTTCAGGCATAAAATATTATAAGTTTAGTTTTGACTCCATTATTTATTACACGAATTAATGCGAATTACACGAGTTGATTACTAAGAGTCACTATTGTTCGGTAATTCATGTGTTTAATTTGTGTCATTGCCTTTAAGTTATGAAGCTCTCCGTTGTTTTAAATCGCTTTCAATTTGCACTTCTTTTTTCCTATCTATTTCATAAAAAAAAAGTAATGCAACTGCAAAGAGAAACGGTATTGCAGGATAGATACTGATCAGCATTTTTGTTCCGGTAATTGCACGACCTGATTGACCTGTTGTGCTAGTAGCCACATAATTATATTTTCCTAAAATCCATGATACCAAAGAACTGCCAACACTTAATCCAGCTTTAAGGCCAACCATCATAGCAGAAAAAATAATCGCCGTAGCTCTCCGGTTATTTTTCCACTCACTAAAATCAGCTACATCAGCAATCATTGTCCATAGTATCGGAGTACTTATTCCATAGAAAAACCCATGCAACACCTGGGCTCCGAAAATTATGCCTATTGATTGGGGAGGAAAGAAGTAAAAGAAAATAATAAATAAGGTTGAAATAAACAGCGATGCCATAAAAGTATTCCGTTTGCCATATTTGTTTGCAAACCACTGTGAGATCATAATTCCTATTAAACCCGCCAAAATACCTCCGCCATTAAATACCCCTAAACCTAGTGATGTATCGTTTTCAAAGGTTGGCAGGAATTTTTTGAATGGTTCTAAAAAAGAAGTGAGTTGTCTCTTGTCAACATAATTTTCAAAATAGTAAACATAAGAACCTCCTTTCATAGCTAAAGTGATAAACACCAGCGTAGTGACAACCAGCATGATTATCCAAGGTCTATTTCTAAATAAATCAGATAAATCCTCTTTTAAACTTGACTTTTGTTCTGGTCTTGGAATGACTCTTTCCCTTGTAGTTAAAAAGCATATTATCAGCATTACCGTTCCAATAATTGACAATACAGTCATTACTTTGGAGATGCCAATTGCTTTTGCTTCAATACTGGTGCCTCCGCCAGCTTTAATGATGAAATTGTACATAAATACCTGCACAAAAAACTGTGCGAACATCACTGCTACAAACCGGTATGCTCCGATACTATTGCGTTCTTTCATATCTCCGGTAATAACACCACTTAGTGCTGAGTAGGGCAGATTGTTTGCGGCATAAAGCAGTAACAGCAATGCATAGGTAATTACAGCATAAATTATTTTACCCTGGTAGGAAAAGTCCGGTGTTCTGAATGCCAGTAAGGAAACTACTCCTAATGGTACTGCAGTCCACAAAATCCATGGCCTGAATTTACCCCACCTACTTTTTGTTCTGTCTGCAATAGCACCCATAATGGGATTGAAGGCAAATGCCGCAACCAGGCCAACAATAAGCGTCAAAGCAGAAGCATGTTCAGGTTTTAAACCGTAGATATTAAGGTAATAGTAAGCTATCCATGTAACCAAAGTTTGAAATACCAGGTTAGCAGCTAAATCGCCCAGGCTGTAACCTACTTTTTCAAATACAGACAACTTATGTGAGCTTGCAACAGTTTTTGTTAGTTTGGTTTGTTCAGACGGAGACAGATCAGTTGAACTCGTATTCATAGCTATTGTTTTCTAAATTTAAAACGTTTTGTTTGCCGAATTTTTTGTCCTGGTCTCAATTACTTTATAATACGCAGGTTTGGCATTGTTTTGCCTGTCAAACAATAAAGGATAGTTGGTTCTGCCACGTACTGGAAAACCATTTAACCATGATTGTCCATCGTTAACACCCCAAAATGTTATGCGACCAATCTTATCGCTGTATTTTAAGAACAGGTTAAATAAATTGGCGTAAGCCGTTGCAAGTTTTTGTTGTACTGAATCAGGAAGTCCTTTTGTATAGGGATTGATTTGTGCATTATATTCTGCAGTTTGACTGATATCAGCTGAATTAGCACGGTTTCTCGGATTAGGGAGAACACTAAGATCAAGTTCTGTAAACGCAACATCGATACCTAATGCAGAAAACTCTTTAATGCTTTGCTCTATGTTTTCCATTGGTACGTTATCAACATGCCAATGTCCCTGGATGCCTACGCCGTCAACTCTAACGCCGGCTGCCTGTATTTTCTTAATGATATCAATCGCCCCTGCTCTTTTTTTCGGTTGTTCAATATTGTAGTCATTGTAATAAAGCTTTGTATTGGGAGAGGCTTTTTGTGCGAGGCGAAATGCTTCCACAACAAAATCATCACCCAGCTTTTCCAAAAAAATGGATTTGCGCATAGTCCCATCTTCATTCAATGCCTCATTTACCACATCCCACGAATCTATTTTGCCGTCATACCTGCCTGCCACGGTATTAATATGGTTAGTGAAAAATTGTCGCACCGAATCAGCGTCTTTCATATTTCGAAGGAAAGACGGCAGTTGGCTGTGCCATATCAGCGTATGTGCCGTTAGTTTCATGTCATTTTTTTGAGCGTAAGCAACCATTTTATCGGCAAGATCAAAATTGTACCGATCCCAACCCGGATGTATGATCTCTGCTTTCATGATGTTTTCAGGGGTGATTGCATTAAACTGTTGTGGAACCAGTCTTGCAGCGCCGGTGTCTTTTTCTTCTATTTGTCGATCACTTAATGCAGTACCAATAAGAAAATCATTTTTAAATGTTTCTTTAAGAGAAGGAGTACTTGTGGTGCTGGTTGCTTTTTTGGCATTGTTACATGCAAACAATACAACTAAGAAAATGGACAGCAAGATTGAAGATTGTTTTATCATGAGTCATCAGTTTTTATTTTTTTAAAATAGTTTCCTGTGGTCCCAGGTAGCTCGGTTTTAATTTTCCAAAATCAACTACAAGTTTTTGGAGTATGATCCCCGGATCTATCATCCAGTATTTTATTGTGTGTTTCCCTGGCTGCGCAATAAAATGCCTGGTTGTTTTAATAATGATATTGTTGGCGACCCACGAGTTCCATACCGGTGTGTTATCTTCTTTGTTTAAACTCACAACCTGGGGTGTTTCCTTATCAATTGAAACAGCAAATTGTAAGCCGTTTGGCGAGTTATAGAAATTAAGGGTGGGAGAGAAGTAGGTAAGAAGTTTTAAACTGTCCTTACTGTTGCAATAAAACTCATATTCAACACGAGGGCCTGAACTGGTTAATGTAGCAGATTCCGTTACTGGAAAACTTGTGATGCCTGAGCCGTCTATTCCAATACCGGGAATAACCTTCCATTGAATATTCTTTGAATTGAATGCCTTTGTCCAATGATCTGCGTCGATAGAAACAAATCCCTCACGCTCATAAAATACATTTCCTTTTCCACCGGGCGGAACTTTTGATATTCTTTTGTCCGGCACACTTGATTTTTGCGCTGTTCGTATTTCATCTTTTGAAACCAACTGAACAGCCGGCATTTTATTGGCCGGAGGCTGTTGCCAGTATGTGTACCCAATGTGCGTTTGATCCATCATATGATTCCACTTTCCATTGGCAATGGAGTTGTACCGAATCGATAAAAGTGAATCATTGATATAACTCTGTTTAGCTTTTTCGGCCCAGTCATTTGCAACAGCATATTTCAAATGTGCGAACCGTTTATTTTGTGCTACGGAATAATACAATTCATGAAGGTTGGCAAAGGCTTTAACGGGATGAAGCGCCACCTGGAAGAATGCATCCCTATATTCCCCGGGTAATTGCTGGTTGACTTGTTCCGCTTCCTGTTCCAGGTCTTTCCATTGCTTAAGCACCTTGTCAGCTTCTTCATACTCTGTCAGATCATAAGTTTTATCATCCAGCAGTTCCGGTTTTCGTCTTGATGCATATTGAGAATATTTGCGAAGCACTTCTCCGATTGCCTTCGCATATTTTTCTCCAAATTGTTCGCCTGCCCACTTTGTATAAAAAGTTGTCAAATTGCCTTCATTCCATTTGTTCGCGTTATAAGCATAGTCTAAAAAGAAAGAAATGGGAAGCTCCATGGGTTTTAAATCACCCACGTTTACGATCCATATTCTATCAACTCCGTGTTCATAAGCGAGGTGCATTTGTTCCCACACTCTTGCCGGATTGTTGGTGTTGATCCATTTGTAATTTCTTGGCCCGCCCACATAATCGAAATGATAGTAGATTCCATAACCGCCTGGCCGTTTCTTATCGGTGAGCTTTGGAAGCCGGCGAATATTACCCCAGTTGTCATCACATAATAATAGGGTTACATCATCAGGTACTCGCATTCCTTTGTCATAGTAATCCTGAACTTCTTTATACAACGCCCAAAGCTGTGGCGTTTCCGCGGCAGGTTTTTTTGTAACTTCTTCAATGATTTTTCGTTGTTCTGATACAATTTTTTCTAATAAAGTTGTTGCTGTTCCCTGTGTCATGGGCATATCACCATCACCACGCATACCAATGGTAACAATACTTTCATGCGTACTCATATTTTCAATTCCTTTTTTCCAGAATTCTTTGAGTACTGTATCATTTTTAGTGTAGTCCCATGCGCCTTTGCCATAACGTTTCCACTCCTGTTGTGCTCTTAACATGGGCTCATGATGCGATGTCCCCATTACAATTCCCCATTTATCTGCAAGAACAGGGTTGAGCGTGTCATCATCATTGAATGCATTGCCCCACATGGCCGGCCATAAATAATTTGCTTTGAGCCTCAGTAACAACTCAAACATTTTTTCATAAACCAGATGATTGACGCCGCCGAATTTTTCTTTGGTCCAGCCCGAAAATGCGGGTGCCTCATCGTTGATGAATATGCCACGGTATTTTACAGAGGGAGAGTTGTAAGTATAAACTCCTTTCTTTACAAAGACCTCCTGTTTCTTTTTTACCGGTACATCCGCCCACCAGTACCAGGGAGAAACTCCAATTTGCCTGGATAATTCCAATACGCCGTAAGCAGTTCCTCTTTTATCATTCCCTGTAATCACTAAAGCATTTTCAATACCATTCAAAGGCTTAGTGACAGTCTGTAGTTGAAAAGCTTCCCATTTGCCATTAATGGGACCTGCGTTTATTTTCTTTTCGCTGGTTAATTTTTTAATAATGGAGGAGCCACTCAACGTACCGATGATAATGGTATTGCGTGATACCGATGTAAGATCAGTTACAATAGCAGGCTTTTTTCCTGTTACCATTTCAATATCATTCTGCAAAAGCAATGCAGCCTTGTTGATAAGCCAGTCATCCTTATCATCCACGTAAATGGACGTGGTTTGAGATGATGCAATAACAAATGCTCCGTCTCCTTTTTTTGACGTAACAAAATTTTGTGCACCGGAAGCAAGCGAAATAAATAATACAGCAACCAGAAAATACAATGGTTTCATCATAACTTAAATTTCCCTCGCTGTAAGCAATCCGTTTTCAGGGGTTGGAATCAAATTAAAAACCAATGGAATTGCCGCCATCAACTGGCAACACAACTCCGGTAATATATTTTGCAGCATCCGTAGCCAGGAATACAGCTGCATCCCCGATATCAGATGGTTGTCCTAATTGTCCAAGCGGTGTTCTGCTTAACACCTTATTTTTGCGCTCCGGATCGTTGTTCAATGCTTTTGCCGACATATCTGTTTCAATGAAACCCGGCGCAATACAATTTACCCGAATGCCCTTTGGTGAAAGATCAACCGCCATTGCCCGTGTCATTCCTTCAATGGCAGATTTTGAAGCGGTATAGGCAATGACTTTTGGAATGCCGTACTGCGAGGCCATTGAACTGATATTGATAATGCTTCCTTTAATTTGTTTTTCTAACATGCATTTTACCACTTCTCTCGATAAGCTGAATACCGCTGTTACGTTGGTGAGTAGTATATTTTGAAATTCTGCGTCGGTTACCTCAGTAAATTCTTTTTTCATATTGATACCTGCATTGTTCACGAGGATATCAATGCGGCCATGTTTTCCAATAATTTTATTCACCAGGTTGGGTATGGAAGAAAGTTCAGCGAGGTCACATGTCATAGCTTCGCACAAATCACCTAATTTTTGTTGGGCAGCACAAAGCTTTTTTTCATCTCTGCCCACAATTATAGTGTGTATGTTATTCTGAACCAGTTTTTCAGTAATAGCCAATCCAAGCCCCGAACCTCCTCCTGTTACAATCGCAATTTTTTTCATTTTACGAATTTTATAAACTATGACACGAATTTAATCCCGATAGCTATCGGGAACGAATTACAAGAATTAAGTTTGATAAAATCATTTTCAACAAACATTTACTTCGGTTATTGAATGAAATGATTACAAAATGATTTTTTGTTTTGTATAGGATAAGGTCTTAGGTAGCAACTTTTTTGAAACCACGGAGTTCACAAAGTTTTTACACAGAGAACACGGAGTTTCTCTGTGTTCTCTGTGGGCTCTCTCCTTTGTGTACTTTGTGGTTTATCTCTTGCTCAATAAAATTCAGAACGCACAAGTGAGTGACACAACGAACGATCATAATAGCAATTTGTCTGCTACATAATCATCAATATTATTTTAAAGAACTTTTCGAATAAAATAAAGACCCTTCAACCTAAGTCTCCCCACCGGGGGACAGGGGGCCTACATATTACCGCCGTTACCGGGAGCATAAACAAACCGTAAACTCCTGTAATACTCCAGCGTGTTATTTGGTTTTTCAACGTTGGAAGGTAATGGCATTTTTGAAAAGGTTTGGAAATAAAGTATACATGCATCTTTCCACCATACTGCATCTTGTTCCTGGATCGTCAAAAACATTTGTACCTGCCTGAACCTTTCTTCGTCGATAAGATTTTTGAGACTGTTCCATTGCTGTTGCATCCACCGCACTGTGTCCACTCCTTGCTGATATTTGGAGCAGAGCTCATTCCATAATGTTTTGCCGGATTTCATTTTATGGGACCACGAAACATGATGGAACCAAAGCAAATAATTTTCATCGCATGTGTTTGAATCTTTCCATTGTGCCTGTACCTGAGGGTGGTACTGTGACAAGGCATTGCTACCCGGGGCTGTTCTGTCAAAACCGATCCCATAATTGCCGGCACGATGATAATAAACCGGGTTCCAGTCTGCTCTTCCTAAATTGTCTACCCATGGCCCGGGTCCATAATGATGACCTGTGGCCATAATGTGATGCAGACCGAGAGGTGTCATGTAATTCACTACAGCTTCTCTCGATGCCATCATTATTTTTTCAATTGTGGTTACGACAGCAGCATCACTTGAAAATGTTTGCCGGATCCACTCTTTTGCAATTTGCGAAGATGTTAACTCGTGATTCCAGGCCAATCTTCCAAATGCATACCAGGTAGCCTGTCCAAATGGATGATTCGTCCAGTTCCTTTCACTTCCTATATTAGAAACTCCCGACATTGCAGTAAAAGTATAATTGTAAACAGAACCATCGATAACTTTTGCAACAGTTGAGCCTTTTCCATTTGCATAAGTGTCTGCGCCTAAAACTTCCTTGAACAGTGGTGCCTGGTATACCAGGTGAGTTCCCTGCCCCAGGTACTCCATGGTTATTTGAAACTCCATTGCCACCGGTGTCTGGCTCATAGCTCCAAATAGGGGAGAGAAGGGTTCCCTGGGTTGAAAGTCAATCGGACCATTTTTTACCTGTATGATTACATTCTTTCTAAACTTGCCATCAAAAGGTTTGAATTCATTGTAGGCTTGCTTAAATCTATCCGCCGACGCAATGCTTCCCGCATTTTGATTCACATTCAATGAATCAAAATTCTCATTGCTTTTTTGCACACGTACATCGTAAACAAATGCACGCCACATGATGAGGCCTCCAAACGAGGCTACGGCATCGGCAAGCATGTTGGCACCATCGGCATGTGAGCGGTTATATGTTTGAGGTCCAGGTTGGCCTTCTGAATTTGCTTTTACCAAAAAACCACCAAAGTCAGGAATAAGTGAATAGATCTCGCCGGCTTTTTTCTTCCACCAGTTTTGTACAGAAGTGTCCAGGGGATCTGCAGTTTGCAATCCACCAATTTCAACCGGTGCACTGAATTTTGCAGTCAGGTATACCTTCATTCCATAAACCCTGAATAGATCGGCCAGTGCTTTTACTTTTTCGAGGTACGGTTTTGTCAGAACCAGGGCGTTTGCGTTGACGTTGGTTAAAACAGTTCCGTTAATTCCTATGGAAGCGTTGGCCCTTGCATAATCGATATAACGTTGATCAATATAATGTGGTAGTGTATGCCAGTTCCAGATGGAGATCCCCGAGTAACCGCGTTCAACCGAACGATTTAAATTGTCCCAATGATTTAAAATCCTGTTGTCTATTTTGGGTGAACTTATGATATTGAGGTTACCGATGTTTTGTTGTGTCTGCAGTAATCTTAAAAAATGAAATACTCCATACAGTACACCGACGTCGGTATTGGCCGTTATAAACAAATTGTTTTTCCCGCTTTGCCCAAGACTACGGATGATAAAGCCTTCTTTTCCCAAAGAATCGTACTCAAACATTTTTTCGGATGATACGACTCCCTTCGATCCCTTCGTGAAAACGATAATTGCACCATTGATCACCGAACTTGCATCTCTAATATTTTTATCGAGTAGTCCCTGTAGCCCAATTTTTAATTCATTCTTTGCGGCATTCAGTGTGGAGGAGTTCCCGTAAAACAGTATTGTACTAATCTGACTTCTGTACTGTTGAAGAAAGCTGTTGTTCTGAATTTTATCATATCGCAGCCAAAGCCTGTAACCATCCTCTGCACAACAAAGAAAAGCCAGCAATAAAAATGTGAACGAGAGGGCAATCGATTTAATCATTATGATCGTTTTCAGCAATTATGTTTTTTTTAATGACGATGCACGAATAACAAGTTCTGATCGCAGGATAATGGTATTGGTGTTATGAATGATGGAAACTCCGGTGAGATGATTAATCAGGTGACGTGCTGCCACTTCACCCACTTCATAGCCCGAATAATTGATAGTAGTAAGGTTGGGTTCAATAACTTTTGAAACGGCATCATTATTAAAGCCAACAAAAGCGATATCTTCCGGAATTTTGATGCCTTTTTGTTTTAATGCCAGCATACAACCCACTGCACAATTATCGTTCGACACAAAAACGCCATCAGGTAATGTTTTCATTTTCAAAATAGTGTCTGCTGCTTCCATTCCAGCCTCCATACTTAGATTACCGATAATCACATCTTCTTCTTTAAATTTTATTTTATGATCCGACAGTGCCTGCTTATATCCTTGTAAACGGTCGATATAAACATTTTGCTGGGGAGGCGCTGTGATGTGGACAATTCTTTTACATCCTTGCCGGGCGAGGTGCTTTGTGGCTTCGTATGCGGCCTTGCGGTTATCAATTAAAATATTAGTTGAGTTTTCATGATCCATGACACGATCAAAAAATATTACCGGTATATTTTTTTTAAAGAATGGTTCGAAATGGGCCAGGTCTTTGGTGTCGTATGCCAAAGACGCCAGCAAGCCATCAACACGATTATTAAACAATGTTTTCGCGTTGGCAGCTTCCTTGGTCGATGATTCAGATGACTGGCTGATAATTAAATTATAGCCTTCTTTATTCGCAAAATGTTCAATGCCGGCAATAACGGAAGACATGAAATAGCTGTTCAGCCTTGGAACAATGACACCAATTGTATCTGTTTTCTGGTTGCGGAGGTTCCGTGCAAAATGATTTTGACGGTAGCCTATTTTGTCTGCGAGGTCAAAAATTCTTTTCTTGGTTTTTTTACTAATTGCCGGGTGGTCTTTTAGTCCGCGGCTTACCGTAGCAGGGGATATTTTTAGTTTTTTGGCAATATCATAAATGGTGACTTCTTTATCGGTGTGCATAATTAGTATTGGTTGTGTGTCGTCAATTTACACAAGATTTTTAAGTGATGATTTGCGTATGATTAAATCCGATCGTACAACAATTGTATTGGTTTGATGGATATTACTGATGCCTTTTAAATGGTTGATCAGGTTTCGTGCTGCAATTTCCCCTACATCCACACCCGGGTAATTAATAGTGGTGAGTGCAGGTTCGATTAATTTTCCAATAGCATCGTTATTAAATCCTACTATGGCAATGTCACCGGGAATGGAAACTCCATGTTCTTTTATTGTTCGCATGAATACGGCTGCTACAAAGTCGTTGGTAATAAAAGCACCATCAGGCAAGGGCTTCATTTTAAGTACTTTCAATGCGGCTTCAATGCCTGCCTTTTCACTAAGATCGCTTACGATCAGCAGGTTTTCGTTAAAATCAATTCCATTATCGAAGAGTGCGTCTTTATATCCTTTGAATCGTTGTGAATACACGTTTCGTTTAAGACTTGATGTTATATGCACAATTTGTTTACATCCCTGCTCAATTAAATGCGTGGTTGCAACATAACCGCATTTGTCGTTGTCTATTACAACCGTGCAAAATGATTGGTACGATAGCCTAATTCGTCAACCAGGTCAAAGATTTTTTTCTTTGTTTTCTTACTGATGGCTGGATGATCCTGCAAACCCCTGCTTACGGTAGCAGGTGAGATGTTCAGTTTTTTTGCAATATCGTAAATAGTGACTTCTTTGGCCTTCCGCATACAATCGCTTACATGTTAATAAGTAAAGCTAAAAAGAATTTTTTTTTAAAAAAAATTGTGTAATCGGTTGCACAAATCAAAAATCTCCCTAAATTCGAAACCGGATAGAAGGATTATCAGACTGCTTTATTCAATTAACTAACGATTTATGCTGCTTCAACTAATGACGAATAGTAATTCAGGCAACATCACGTCCCACATCATTTGTTTGTCCCCTCCCTATGATTTTGCGAAGAATATTTTTTCACCAATTATAAATTATTGTATAGACAAAAGGAACATTTCTTCCTTCAAATGATTAGATGGAAAACCCGTATTTGTATCCGCTCCCTAAGAAAATTTTCGATAAGTTCCTGCCTGATGAAAATTGAATTGTACACTAAACAGAATTAAAAAACACTATTTATGAAAATTATGGTTACGCGAATTCTTACACAGGCGTCAACCGCTCACAGCCTGCTATTGGGAACATTTAAAAAGACTACTTTGCTGTTTTCATTTGCCATTTTTGTTTTGACTGCATCGGCACAAAACAATATTTTGGTGAAGGGTCGTATAACAGATGAGCGAAACCTGCCAGTAAACGGTGCTTCAGTAATTTTAAAGGGAACCACAATCGGCGCTGCTACAAATGAAAATGGGGAGCTGCTACAAATGAAAATGGTGAATTCCAGATCAATGCACCTGCGAACGGAACGTTAGTGGTGTCATCAGTTGGCTATCCCACTAAAGAAATTTTAGTTAACGGCCTGGCTACTCACAACATTGCACTTACCACTTCATCAGCGGATATGGAACAGGTGGTTGTAGTTGGCTACGGTACACAAAGAAAAAGAGATGTCACAGGTGCTGTGAGCAAAATCACTTCTGAGACTTTATTGCAAACGGCTTCACACAATGTGATCGACCAGCTGAAAGGTCACGTGGCAGGCGTGAATGTTACTTCAACAAGTGCTGTTCCAGGTGGTGGCTCCCAAATAAGAATCAGGGGTAACAGAACAATGATTGCGAACACTTCACCCAATAATGTACAGGGTGGTACATTTTCACAGGAAGCCGCCGCAGCTGACCAGGCAGATGCACCACTGATAGTAGTGGACGGAATTCCATATTCAGGCAACCTGAATGATATTAGTCCAAATGATGTTGCCAGTATGGAAATCTTGAAAGATGCATCGGCTACTGCTATTTACGGGTCAAGAGGCGCCGGCGGTGTAATTCTTATAACTACCAAAAGAGGCATTAGCGGAAAAGTATCTTTTAATTATGATGCCTACTATGGTGTGACCTCCGTTATGGAGAAATTGCGGGTATTTACAGGTGCGGAATATGCCCAGTTAAAACTTGACGCTGCGGAAGGTAATAGTGGCACTGCCGGTGCGCAACCCTGGCCTCTGTCTTCAGCAGAACAGGCAGCACTAACAGCCGGCATTTCCACTGACTGGCAAGACCTTATTTATCAGAAGGGAAAAATAACCAATCATAACCTGAGTATTATTGGAGGAAATGAAAAAAGCAGGTACGCGATGAGTCTTGGATATTTTAACCAGGGCGGCATAATTCCCAATCAAAACTTCGAGCGGTTCAGTATTCGTAGTACCATGGACCATCAATTAAGCAAAAGGATCAGGATAGGGCTCACTTCAATCAACTCGCTGTTTTATCAAAACACTCCTGGCGGTGGGGGCGTACCAAATAATCTTATGCGATTAACCCCTTTAGCTTCTCCTTATAACGCGGATGGAAGTGTAAACCTGTTTCCAATGGTAGGACAAACAGACGGCCAGTTAATTAGTCCGCTTACACTCGAAACAAAAAGCCAGGCTATTCTGGCCAGAACAAGAAGGTTAAGAACATTCAATAGTTTCTATGGCGAAGTAGATATCATTAATGGCTTGAAGTATAGAGCTAATATTGGTCTGGATTTTTACCAGGATAAAATTGATGGATATTCGGGCCCCGGTACTTATGTTAACAGCTCTCTCAATCAAAGTCAGTCAACAGGTAATACAAGAAACACAGAATATTACCAATATACTATTGAAAACTTATTGCTTTATGAAAAAACAATTGCAGAAAAGCACAGGCTTGGATTAACTGGTTTATATAGTGTTCAAAAATCGGCATCACAAAGTTCTTTCACAAGCGCAGTGGGAATTCCATTCGATTACATGCAGAATGCTGACTTTTACCAGGCAGCCAGTATTAACGCGGGAGCACCCGGCAGCAATTATTTTTGGGAAAGAGGTCTGATTTCATATATGGGTCGCGCAACGTACAGTTTCGAAAACAGGTTTAGCCTAACCGCTACTGTTCGTTCGGATGGTGCATCTGTTTTATCTCCCGGAAACCAGTACTTCACATACCCGGCATTTGCTGCAGCATGGAATATAGTCAATGAAAAATTCATGTCTGATCTTACTGTTATCAACAACCTAAAACTCAGAGCTGGATGGGGAATAACAGCCAGCCAGGGTATCAATCCTTATGCTACTTTGGGGGCCCTTGGCACTTCGGCTTATAACTTCGGACAGGGTGTGGCGGGACAGCAAGGAGGGTATACGGTTAACACGCTTCCTAATAATTCGCTCAAATGGCAAAATACTGCTCAATTCAATTTTGGTTTGGACTTCGGCGTTTTAAGCAATAGAATTTCAGGTAGCATTGAGGTTTACAAACAACAAACCGAGGATATCCTTTTGCCTGTGAGCCTTCCACCAAGTAACGGTGCCAACAGTACCGTCCTCAATCTTGGTAAAACGCAGGGACATGGTGTAGAAATTACGCTTAATACTGTAAACATCAAATCTGCAAATGGGCTAAACTGGAACACCGATTTTAACTACTTTTTAAATGGGCTAAACTGGAACACCGATTTTAACTACTTTTTCAACCGGGAAGAGATCGTTGAATTGCCGGGACAAAAGGACGATATAGGAAATGGATGGTTCGTTGGACATCCAATTACAGTTATTTACGATTACCAGAAAGTGGGTATATGGCAAACGGGAGATCCCGGTTTGAGCGCCCAGGTTTCGCCTATTCAAAAAGCCGGTGATATAAAATTGCTCGATTGGAATACAACTGGTGCAAAGCCAGGCGATGCAAAATATGGTTTACCTGACAACAGGATAACTCCAGATGATAGAAAAATCATCGGAAATTTTCAACCCAGGTTTGAAGCAGGTATGAACAACCGTTTTGCATATAAACGTTTTGATTTTGCTTTTGATATGTATGCAAGGGTGGGAATGAAGGTGGTAGTTCCATATGTTGCGAGCGAATCTGGTGGAGCAAATTTTACCGGGTACAACTGGTTTTTGCTTGGCCGAAACAATCAATTAAAAGTAGATTACTGGACACCTCGCAATCCCACCAACAAATTTCCTCAACCTGATGCCAGTACAGTTCCGCAATATACCTCCACACTCTCTTATGTAGACGGCGATTTTGTAAAAATGAGATCAATAAATCTGGGTTATAGTATATCCGGTGACGTTTTAAAAAAGGCTGGAATAGGTTCATTGAGAGTATATGTTTCTGCAGTAAATCCATTCGTGATCTGGTCTCCGTTTGTACAGGAGGGTTACGGACCTGACCCGGAAGGAAATGGTTTTGGCGGTGGAATTAGGGCGCAAGGCACAGAGCAGTCGGGTACTGTTGGACGACAGATAACTGTAAATGCCAATAATCCATCAACACGCCAATTTTTATTCGGTCTAAACCTTAAATTTTAATCATTTAATTTGAGAGTATATGAAATTGTTTAGTAATAGAAAAATAGGTTATGCAGTACTTTTAAGCACCGCTATTCTAACGGGTAGTTGCAAAAAAGTCCTGGAAGAAACACCACATTCGGATGTTACACCCACTGCATTTGCTACACCCCAGGGTATTTTAGGTGGTATTGCCGGAGTATACAACCAGTTAAGAAGTGCGTGGGGAACCGAAGGGTTTACAATCGGTCAAATGGCGGGTACTGACGAGTATTTACTTGGGGCAAGTGCGGCAAATCCTCGAGTCTTTACATATAACGGTCTTACAGGAAATGACTTTAGCGGGGGATTTGCCTTCTATTCTGCAATCAATGCATTAAACGGAATACTTGAACTTGGACCAACTACTGCCGGCATTGACGCGGCCACGTTAAAAATGTATCTTGGCCAGGCGCAATTCCTTAGAGCTTACATTTACTTTTATCTTATTCAGACATATGGAAATATTCCTTTAAATACAACATTTATCACTACACCTTCGCAGGCTGCGGCGCCGTCGCCTGCAAATGATGTTTATGCAGTTATAGAGCAGGATCTAAAGAATGCAATTACCAATCTGCCAAACGTTCCTACAGCACCTTTTTTAGGTAAAGCGGCGACAGCTGCTGCAGCTAAATGGTTACTTGCAAAAGTTTATCTAACGAGAGGGTGGCTGAACAATGCGCAGGCAGATTTTCAACTTGCGTACACTACTGCTAAAGATCTTATTGATAATAAAGCAACTTATGGTTTAGACCTTTGGCAAAATTATACGGATGCATTCAAGCCGGATAACGATTATGGTAAAGAAACCATTTTTGTAACGGATCATACAAATGACCCGAAGTATGGTTTTTATACACCCGGTGGCCAGCAATCCGGTGGTGCCAGCCTGAATGTCACTCCCTGGATGGGCCTTTTTAACGCACCGGCTGTGGTTGGAGTCAATACAAGTGTTGGATCCAACGGAGCACTTGCTTCTGCCGGACCAACGATGATAATCAGGGACGTTCAATTTGGAAGACCTTATACCCGGATTCGACCTAATATGCCAAGATTGACAAGCGGACCTAATTCAGGTAAGAGTTATATATTGGACCAGGCCTTTGTAAACAGGGGAGTTGACTCCAGGTATGACAAAACCTTTCAAACCGTTTGGCTTGCGAATAGTGGAACCGGCGGTGGAGGTGGACAGGCAGTTACTGGCGTTTATTCCGGACCAAGTGTAACCGGTACACGTGGACAGCTTACAGCGGGATTAGATACAGCAATATGGTTTTCTGACATTGAAATTTCAGGAGCACCACAAAGTATAGGAGGCAGGCCGTTTAAAGGAGTTGTCATACCTCCAAGTCTACAGAGTTCGACTATTTTCCCCTACATGAAAAAGCTGGCTGACCCAAGGAGAGTAAACCAAAATGACCCTTCATACAGGCCAGTAGTTCATGCCCGTTTTGCCGACGTATACCTAATAGCTGCGGAAGCAGCGTTCAAATTGGGACAAACTCAAAACGCGGCTGACATGATTAATGTTATCAGAAAAAGAGCGGCCTATCGCACAAACGCTCCTTATGTACCCGGTGGCGCTTTTGGATTACCAGGTGCACCACCTGCTACCATGGTAGGAGATCCTTATCCTGACGGTTTTAACCAGGCTACCTCGGAGGCAGCAATTCTGATCACAGCATCAAATGTTACACTGGATTTCATTTTGGATGAGCGTACCCGTGAGTTTTATGGTGAAGGTCTGCGATGGCTGGACCTTGTGCGTACAAAGAAATTAGTGGATCGGGTGAAGGCATGGAATCCTGTCGAGGCAGGCACTTACATAAAAAATGAGTTTATGGTGAGGCCTATACCACAGGACCAGATAGACAGAACCACCGCTGGACCTACTTATCCACAAAACCCAGGATATTAAAATTTTCCATTTCTCAAATAGCAGAATAAGTGGAAGGATGATAAGAGTCATCCTTCCTATTTTTATTATCTTTTAGTTTTAGACCCAAATAAACACGATCAAATCAACAATGAAATTCTGGTTATCAACTTTCTCAATTGTGCTTTTTTTCATTGGATTTACTTCGTGCAAAAAAGATTCTAACAGTAGTACTACAAGTCCTCCACCTCCTCCGCCACCTGCTATCGATACACCGAAAACGTTGAAAGATGCGGCTTCGTTTCCAATAGGTATTGCAATTGAATATGCGTTATTCAAAAATAATGCAGCGTATAAAAACGTAGTGATTCGGGAAGCCGACCAGGTAACATTTGGTTATCACATGAAACACGGCGCTATTGTAAAAGACGATGGAGGTTTTGATTACAGCTTATCTGATGAACTACTGAATCTATCAACGGCTGCAGGTTTGCAGGTTTTCGGTCATACGTTGGTGTGGCATCAAAATCAGAATGGGAATTATCTGCGATCGCTAACTGTTGATGCTGGAAGTACCGGTTCAACCAATCTTTTACCGGCAGGCGATTTCGAAGCAGGAACGGGTACCACCGGAACGGGGAGTACATTGTTTACGGGGTGGAACGTACTGGTAGGAGGAAATTCAGCAGGCAGTTTTGAAGCAGTTGCGGGAAACAATAGTGCGAGAGCATTGCAGGCTACAGTAACAACCGCGGGAACAAATGCTTATGATATGCAGGCCATTGGTCCCAACTGGACAGCTGTTGTTGGTACTCAATACAAAGTCAGCATTGATATCAAATCTTCAGTGAGCAATGGGAAAGTAAGACTGGTGAATCAAAACAGCCAGTACCAGCAATATGAAATTACCCCCACAACATCCTGGACAACGTATACATGGACGCTAGCGGCTGCTGAAACGTCTCCAAGTTTGCGATTGAATTTTCCTGCTGCCGGTGTATATACGATAGACAATATCAAAATCAATGAAGTAACAACCGGAAGTGCATTGCCGGCTGCACAAGCGGCTGCCAATGTTGATTCAGCAATGAGTCGTTTTATCAGGAATTCAGTAACACGATATATTGGAAAAGTGAAAGCATGGGACGTAGTTAATGAACCAGTAAATGACGGTACAGGTACTATTCGTACAGGCGGTACTATGACCAACGACGCTTTTTATTGGGCACAATACCTTGGTAGAGATTTTGCATTAAAGGCATTTAATTATGCAAAAGCAGCTGATCCATCTGCACTTCTTTTCATAAATGATTATAACCTCGAATCTGACAACAGGAAACTGGATTCTCTATTGGCTTTTGTAAATGAATTAAAGGGAAAAGGGGCAAAGATTGATGGAATTGGAACGCAGATGCATATCAGCATTAATACTTCAAAAACTGCTATTGATAATATGTTCGTAAAACTGGCAGCAACGGGATTGAAAGTAAGAGTGTCCGAATTGGACGTTCGTGTAAACCCCAATAATCTAACCGGCTTCACTGCTTCAACACAAAATTTAAGTGACCAGGCAGCAATGTACAGTTATGTCGCAGAATCCTTCATCCGCAATGTGCCGGCAGCACAAAGGTATGATTTTACAATATGGGGGGTGGCTGATAGCGATAGCTGGATTGTCACAGCCTTGCGTAGAGAAGATTTTCCATTGTTGTTTGACGCGAGTTATGCAAAGAAGCCGGCTTACACTTCTTTGCTGCAAGGATTAAAATGATTTTCTTTTTAAATGACATGCCATTCCAAATGGAAACATTTTCCATTCATTGTTTAGCATTATTTGTATTGATACAATTTAATTCGTTGAATGCTATAATCATTCACATCAATTCTTAAATGCCTGCCCTGGTGATCCTGGTCGCCATTCATACGCCGGCCCGGTTGCCAGACACCATTAACAAATTTTCCTTCATCCACCTGTAAAATCCCGACCTGGGATCCACTGGTGGATTTAAAACTTATAACCAGTCCGGTACCACCAACATAAAATTCCTCGTTTGGAAGAGCAACAACAATTCCGCCGGTTGAAGGCCAGTCGTTAGTTTTTGGAGCCCACGGCAAATTGTAGCAGTGTGTGACCGTAAGAACATAATGACCGAGACTAATGTCAATACTATCCTCATCCTTAGTTAATAAAACTCCCTCAACGTCTTTTCCGTTTGCTTTGCTGATCTCGGATGTTAATTGTTGAATGATCTTATAGGCTTTACTGATCGGTTCTTTTTCTGGTTGATCTGTCGATTCAATTGAAAAAGGAGAGAATCCAATTGCTTTATAATGGCCAATAGCATAGAATGCCTTTGCATCGATACCCGGTTCAAAACGGTGTTCGGGAATGAACAGTGGATTGGAAGACCTGGTGTAAAGATCATTCCAGTGTTTAAAATCAGGATTGTAAAAGTCGGGAGAAAAAAAATCAATTGAAGGCGCCGCAGCCTTCCAAATATCTAATATATGAGGTAGGGGCCCTGCACTTGGATATTCTCCAGGCTTTTTTCCGGGACGGTTTAGCGCGGCGTTGACAAACATCGGTATATCATACACGTTTTTGCCTGCTTTTGCGATTTCTTCCACAAAAATTCCAAAGTACCAGGCCATAAACAATTCATCTGTTGCCAGACTTTTCCCAAAAATATCTTCCCATGATCCGGAACTTTTAAAACCATTTTTACCCCAGATTTCTTTTACTTCAGGCAAAAGCGAGTTTTTATTGCCAGTTAGATAATTGATAAGTGCAACCGGAACAGGTTGTTGAAATTCTTCGTTAGCTGAAGCTGAGTAGTCTCTCGCCTCCGGTAACATTCCGATTTCATTTTCAACCTGCATCATGATGACAGTGTGATGCTTTGAATCCAACTCTTTCACGTGCTGCATTAATTTGACAAAGGCTTTCTTATCTGATTGTAGTGCATTCTGACTAAACGGTGTAATAATTTCTTCTGTTTTTCCTTTACTGTTTTCGGTACGTGGGAACCGTTCCTGGTTAATTTTTACCCATCCGGGCACGTAACACGACATACTATTCTTCCAGGTTCCGAACCAAAGAAGAACAAGCTTAAAATTGTTTTTTCTTGCCTTGTAGATTAAATCATCAACCAGTTTAAAATCGAATTTGCCCTCCGTCGGCTCCATTAGTTCCCAGTAAACGGGGGCTATCACTGTGTTCAAATTCAATTTTTTTAGCTTAAGCCAGGTTGAATCCATGAATTCAATGCTGGATGCGCTTGAATTTCCCAGTTCGCCTCCGATAATTATGAATGGCTTATTATGTACAATTAACTGGGAATAGTTTCCTTTTCTGATAAGTCGAGGTGAAACACCACTGTATACCTGAGCATTGACCACAGTAAAGTGGGAAAGAATAAGCGCAAAAAACAGTGTTTTTCTGAAAGAAAATCGAACCCTGACGCCCTTGTTGATCATAAGTCGTATTTCAGTTGGAATAAACAATCGTTTACATAGCAAGGATAAAGAGAATTTGAATTATTTTTGAAAAAAAGTTATGTAATCGATTGCAAGTTCAAAATTCTCATTAAATTCGGTATGAAAACAGCATAATGCTGGGTGCATTGAAAATTGCTGATAACGATCTATGCTGCTTGCAGAATTGTTGTTGCCACAGTTGTTTCCTGAAAAAAAAATCATGATTTCGTTTCAAATAAATTGTATTTCACCTAAAATATTTTTCAACTTTCTCATGTAAGCAATCGTTAAGGAGGGATGATTCTTCATCCTTCCTCTTTTTTTACATGTCGGCATCTAAGGTTGGTTTTGTTTGTGGGCCGGAGTAACTAAAAATAAAACCGGGAATGGGTTATATAGATACGGAGGTTGTTGAAGAAAAATCATGTGGCAATCAGATAATTACAGCTTACAACTGATCTTTGCTCTACTTTTAACTGTGTTTTAAATTTGCAACTTTAGATTGAAATGTTGTTATTAGGAATTGATCTTGGTACATCTTCTATAAAAGTTTCGGTTGTTGATTCATCAACCCTTCGTAACATAGCTTCTGTTCAGTTTCCCGAAACGGAGGTTGACATCATCTCTTTGCACACGGCTTGGTATTGGTTGACAAAGACCAACGTGTTCTTAGAAATTCAATCATTTGGTGTGACAGCAGATCTGTTGAAATTGGAGAAAAAGCGTTTAATGAAATAGGTAAAAAGCGGTCTTTGTCTCACCTCCTTAACTCACCTGGAAATTTCACAGCTTCAAAGCTTGCCTGGGTTAAGCAAAATGAACCTGCAATCTATGAACGCATTGATAAAGTATTATTGCCGGGCGACTTTATTGCAGCAAAACTTACCGGCGATGTTACTACAACTATGTCTGCACTGTCGGAAGGAGTTTTTTGGGACTTTAGGGAACATTCGATTTCAAAAGATGTTCTTGACTATTTCGATTTCAGTCCATTATTTTTTCCAGATCAACAATCTGTTTTTTCTGAACATGGAAAGCTGAAAGAGACAGTTGCTTCACGTCTTTCCTTAACCATTGGTATTCCGGTTACTTACAAAGCGGGTGATCAACCCAACAATGCACTTTCGCTGAATGTTTTACAGCCAGGTGAGGTTGCGGCTACCGCAGGCACATCAGGAGTGATTTATGGAGTAAGCGACCGTTTGGAATATGACCCGCAATCACGGATTAACAGCTTCGCCCATGTTAATCACGAAAAAAATAAAAACAGGATAGGAGTATTGCTGTGTATTAACGGGGCGGGCATTTTTAATAGATGGATAAAAAATATGTTCGGTGCTCAGCATAGCTATGAAACGCTCAACCTGGAAGCTTCCAATGTAAGTATAGGCTCTGTCCATTCTTTAGCTCACATTGTTCGCTCAACCCAGGAAGGAATTGCCTTTGCCTTCCGGTATGGGCTGGATATTATGAAAGCAAATGGAATAGAACCTGTAATTATTCGTGCAGGAAAAGCCAATATGTTTTTGAGCGAGGTGTTTACCTCTTCGTTTGTGAATGCTACAGGTGTTGCTGTTGAATTACATCAATCCGATGGAAGTATAGGAGCAGCATTGGGCGCTGGTATTGGTGCAGGCTTTTTTACCGAGCAGGATCTGTCAACAAATACAAAAGCATTAAAACTAATTGAACCTTCACAGCAGGAACCCTACGACGAATTGTACCACCAATGGAAAACGCATTTGCAAACCCATTTACAAAAAACAAACGAAACAAACCCGCTACAACGAAGCATTGAATTAACCAATTAAAACCGAAGAAATGACAGTTGTTACAGCAAGTAAAAAGCCTTTTAAAAACGTCAATCAAATAAAATACGAAGGAGTTCAGTCAGACAACCCGCTGGCATACAGGTGGTATGATGAAAATAAAATTGTGGCGGGAAAAACAATGAAGGAACACTTACGTTTTGCTTCGGCATATTGGCATTCTTTTTCGGGCAGTGGTGCCGATCCTTTTGGTGAGCCTACCCACATTTTCGAATGGAATGATATTGATGACCCAATCGAAAGGGCCTATGCAAAAGCCGATGCTGCATTTGAATTCATTACCAAACTCGGACTTCCTTACTATTGCTTTCATGATGTGGACGTAATTGATTATGGCAATGATATCAATGAGAATGACAGGCGTTTGCAGGCCATAACAAATCATCTAAAACAAAAGCAATCGGAAACGGGAGTAAAACTTTTGTGGGGCACTGCTAATCTTTTCTCGAATAAAAGATATATGAATGGTGCTGCAACCAATCCGGATTTTCACGTTGTTGCACATGCCGCAGCCCAGGTGAAGGCAGCTTTGGATGCCACCATAGAACTGGGTGGGGAGAACTATGTGTTCTGGGGTGGAAGAGAAGGCTATATGACGCTCCTTAACACCAACATGAAAAGAGAGAAAGAGCACCTCGCAAAATTTCTGCATACCGCTAAAGATTATGCAAGAAAAAATGGTTTTAAGGGCACCTTCTTTATTGAACCAAAGCCTTGCGAACCATCCAAACATCAATATGATTATGACGCGGAAACAGTGATTGGCTTCCTTCGCCAGTACGATCTTTTGAATGATTTCAAATTAAATATTGAAGTAAATCATGCAACCCTTGCAGGCCACACTTTTCAACATGAGCTCCAGGTAGCTGCTGATACAGGAATGTTGGGTTCAATGGATGCCAACAGGGGTGATTATCAAAACGGTTGGGACACCGATCAATTCCCAAACAACATTAATGAACTAACCGAGGCAATGCTTGTGATTTTGGAAGCAGGAGGTTTTAAAGGTGGAGGAATAAACTTCGACGCAAAGATCCGGAGAAATTCCACAGACGCTGAAGACCTGTTCCATGCTCATATTGGGGGAATTGACGCTTTTGCGAGGGCACTGATCATTGCCAATGATATTTTAGAGAAATCTGAGTACAGAAATTTCAGGAAAGAACGCTACTCCTCATTCGATACAGGGAAAGGAAAAGAATTTGAACACGGAAAGCTTTCTTTGGAAGACCTTAGAAAATATGCCGTGGACAACGGTGAGCCTAAAGTTAAAAGCGGAAGACAGGAATGGCTTGAGAACATTATCAACCGATACATTTAGAGGGTATATTGGTAATAAAAAAATAAATTAAACAGAAAGGATTTTATTCTTTCTGTTTTTTTATTCAATAGGCAATTAGCTTAATCAGGTGGGTAAATGAGTTTATAAAATAGTAAATTCTACATTTATCAGGATTCAATTTGACAGTAGTTTTGTACAATTATTTTTCTTGTGGTACAATTGTTAGGGGATTTCAATCATAGCTGGATAAAATACAGAATTCCGATAGCTATCGGAACTAATAGCGGCAATTAGCTAAGTACATAAATTTACAAATCATGTTGATGGAACAAACAATGCGTTGGTATGGACCTAATGACCCGGTAAGCCTGTGGGATATTCGACAGGCAGGATGTACAGGAGTGGTCACGGCTTTACATCATGTACCCGTTGGAGAAATTTGGACCGTGGAAGAAATTAATAAAAGGAGGAAACAGGTGGAAGATGCCGGCATGACCTGGACCGTTATTGAAAGCCTTCCTGTAAGTGAAGACATCAAAAAGCAGAAAGGAAATTTTAAAAAACATATTGAAAACTATAAGCAAAGTCTTCGAAATGTAGCCGCCTGCGGATTAAAGGTGGTCACATACAATTTCATGCCGATACTGGATTGGATGAGAACAGATATTTCGTATGAAATGCCTGATAAAAGTTTGGCACTTCGCTTTGAAAAATCGGCTTTCATTGCATTTGACATTTTCCTTTTGAAACGTCAGGGGGCTGAAAAAGATTATGCAAAGGAAGAAATTGAAAAGGCAAAAATCCGTTTTGAAAAAATGAGTGTTGCCGAAAAAGAAACACTTTACCGCAACACTTTGCTTGGGCTCCCGGGAAGCGAAGAGCGTTTTACGGAAGAACAGATTCTTACTGCGCTGAAAGAATACCAGGATATTGATGCAAACAAACTGAAACAACACCTTCATTATTTTCTTCAACAGGTTATACCAGTGGCAGAAGAAGTGGGAGTTAAGATGGCCATTCATCCTGATGATCCTCCTTTTGCAATTTTAGGATTGCCAAGAATAGTGAGTACAGAAAAAGATGCTAACGAATTAATTGAGGCAGCACCATCACAGGCTAACGGACTTTGTTTTTGCACAGGCTCTTACGGAGTAAGAGCAGATAATGACCTGGCAGGAATGGTAAAGCGACTGGGCGATCACATTCACTTTATTCACCTGAGAAGTACAAAGAGGGATGCAGAGGGTAATTTTTTCGAAGCCGATCATCTTGCAGGTGATGTGGATATGTATGAAGTAGTGAAGGAGATTGTTTTGTTATCAAAAAGAAGAAAAGTTTCCATTCCAATGCGTCCAGACCATGGTCATCAAATGCTGGATGATCTGAAAAAGAAAACATATCCGGGTTATAGCGCAATTGGAAGACTAAGAGGGCTGGCTGAATTAAGAGGATTGGAACTGGGCATTTCAAGAAGCCTGGGATAAAAAGTTGCGGTATGTTAAGTTTTTATAAAAAGGAAAAAACACTTGCACAAACCCAAAAATAAATTGATACTTGCATTCATTTATTTTATCAAAATGAGAATCCAACTAATTATTGCTTGCTTATTGATAGTATTGACGGTGACTTCCTGTAGCGAGAATCAAAACGGAGGAAACAGTGTTACCGACAAGGAGTTGCAGCACAACGACACTGACAACAATGCGGCTTCGGCCACATTATCGCTTCCGTCTTTTTCCGTAAAGGATATAAATGGCAACGTGGTCAATCTTCAAAATTTCAAGGGCAAGAAAATTTTTGTAAACCTTTGGGCGTCCTGGTGCGGGCCTTGCAAAAGAGAAATGCCTTCGATTGAAAAACTGTATCGGTCTATCGACACCAGCAAGGTAAAATTTCTACTGGTTTCATTTGACGATCAATTTGAAATGGCAAAGAAATATGTGTCAGCAAAGAAATTAAAATTACCCATTTATTACCCGGCTGAAAACCCTCCTTCACTATTCAATGTTCAGGGTATACCAGCTACATTTATTTTCAACGAGAGCGGTGAATTGGTAAAGAAAATAGAGGGTAGTGAAAATTATGATACAAAGGAGTATAAAACCATCTTACAATAAATTGTGAACCCCAATGGCTTTAGGCCTTCCCACAAAAGTTCAGGATTTACTGCTCTTTTTTTAATACTTGATTTTACCTGATTAGTTATTCAGTTTTTTGCTTTGTTCTTCCACAAACTCAAGGGTTTTATAATTTACCTTATAAAACACAAACCGCCTGTCGCGTTCGGTTTGCACAAAACCTGCAGTTCTTAAAATAGCCAGATGTTGTGAGGCTACAGATTGCTCCAGGTTCATTTTCCTGTAAAGTTCGGTAACTGTAATTTTACCGGATTTATGAATTAACTTCATTATGTCCTGGCGTAGTTTGTGGTTGATCGCCCGGAAAATCATTGCAGCCTTCCTGATCTCGAGGATATTGATTTCTAGTTCGCTTATCGTTTCCATGTTCGCTGTGTTTTGAAAAAGCCAAACATAAATTCTTATGTAATTACTCAACGTGACATTTATCACGTTGCCGAAGTTTGCTCATCCTTATCCTTGCCCCTTATCAATTTTGAGGACCTGGAATTTTAATTTTAATTATGAAACTAACCATCGAAGAAGTTCAGAAGCGCTTTCCTGGCTTTGAGGTAGAGTTGGTACATGATATTGTAAAGGTTGCTGAAATTAAATCATGCAATAAGGGAGAGTTCATTCTTCGAAAGGGTCATTACATCCGCTCAATTTTAATCATTTTTGACGGCCTGGTAAAAGTTTTAAGGGTGAATGGCAGCGGTAATAGTTTCTTTATGCATTATGTAAAAAGCGGTCAGGCCTTTGCCCTAACCATGATTCATGGTGATAGGCAGGAAGCCAGCGAAGTGAATGCCATAGCCTTTGATAAAACGGTGCTAATTGCAATTCCTCTTACGTGCATGGAAAAATGGATGAAGGAATACAAAAGCTGGTATCAATATGTATTTGAGACTTTCAGGGAAAGAGTAAAAGAGCTTTTAAAAACAATCGATAATCGGGTTTTCCTAAATATGGATGAGCGACTGATCCTTTATTTAAAGTACCATGCGGATATTTTGCAAACTAAAAGTATTCCTATTACAAGAACGGAGATCGCTAAAGAATTTAATTCATCAAGAGAAGTAATAACAAGAGTGCTGAATAAGCTTGCCGAAAAAGGCAAATTAAAGATGCACAGGCATTATATTGAGATCCTTGATTTGTAACCAAATAACAGCGTATGTACTTGCTGATTTCTTGAATTGAACAGGGTTAATAATTGTTGCTTTGACCTGTCCCTCGTCAGCTATGTGGGGAACCGCTGTGACGAATGTAATTTTAAGGTATTAAGCAGGTTGGAAAATCTATTTTCATACGGGACATTGCAACTGCCCAATATTCAGTTAGAACTATTCAACCGGTTATTGGAAGGGTATAATGATACACTTGCGGGGTACAAAAAAGAGTTGATCAGGATAAAGGTTGATTCAATTGTCAACCCAACCGGTGCAGAGGAACATTCAATTATTAGTTATACAGGCAATTCCGCAGATTTAATTGAAGGTGTAGTTTTTTTAATTACACCCCACGAACTGCAGTTTGCAGATGAATATGAAACCGAGGCTTATACCAGGATCCTTGTTACTTTACAATCCGGCAAAACATCATGGGTGTACGTAAAAGCTGACAGCGATTAAAGAAAAATGAGTGCTGATTTGGCCAAAATAAAATGTATACGCCGGGGAAATTATTGCAGGTGCACTTTTGATTTATTGAACACAAATTGGCTGCAGGCAGCTTTAGAAATAGCATTGTCTAATATTTACAATAACCATGTTGTTATTGTTATTAAAAACCGAATATCTCCGGTTTTTAAGCTGGATTTTAGGAAGTTGTTTAAAAGTATTAATGTAAGATTTCATAAGTTATTGTTTGAAAACTATATCTTAGCGGCCGAAAAAATGGATCGTTTTCCCGCAGAAACAAACAGCAGGTTTTTCGGGGTAAAATTGAAAATCCAACTATGATTATTATGAACTGCTTAAGGGGGCTTTTTATTTTTTTATTCTTCCTGATCTCTACAACGATTTTAGCCCAGATACCTACGGATTTAAGCAAATTAAAAGCTTCTCAAATATCGAATACCCAGTTACAACAATACCTGGCCCAGGCAAAGGATCGCGGCCTTACGAATGACCAGGTTGAGACAGAATTGTTACAGAGAGGATTTCCCGAATCCGAGATGGCGGAATTAAGACTACGCATCCAGCAGCTAAATCCTGTTGACACCAAAACGGAAACGAATAACGAGGTAAACCAGGTTAACCAGGATACCAGGAGAAAATCGCCGCAGACTTCAAATAATCCATTACTAAATATCCAGGAGGAAAAAACGAAATCCCCAAAAACGTTGAAAGTTTCCCCGGACGGAACCATAAATGTGAAATATGCAGGGGTCATTAATGTTAGCGGCCTTACAATTGAAGGTGCAACATCAGTTTTAAAAAACAGGTTGACTAAATATTATCCCGCACTTAGGTCGGGTCAAACGAAATTAGAGTTGGCATTAGGTAACATCCGTAGTATTCGTGTTATTTTAATTGGAGCTGTCAATCGGCCAGGAACTTATACCTTACCTTCCCTTGCCAATCTATTCAATGCCTTATATGTAAGCGGGGGTCCAACAGAGAACGGGTCGTTTAGAAATATAGAATTAATCAGGAATAATAGAGTAGTAGAGGTGGCTGATCTCTATGATTTTTTATTGAAAGGAGATTTAAGCTCAAATGTTCGACTGGAAGATAACGATGTGATAAGAGTTCCTTTTGCCACCAATATGATAACCCTTACCGGTCAGTTAAATCGCCCTGGAATATTTGAATTAAAACAACATGAAACATTACAGGATGCAGTAAGTTTCGCGGGGGGATTTAAAAGCAAAGCATTTAAAGGTCGGATTACAGGAAACCGGTTTTCTGATTTCGATAAAAGCGTAATTGATGTTTCAGGTGACTCTCTAAAGGTATTTGAGCCCCGGAATGGGGACGAATATTTTATTGATTCAGTGGTGAACCGGTATCAGAACCGTGTCATAATAAGTGGTGCTGTATTTAAGCCTGGTCCTTATGACTAACGCTAAAACGGGAAGACAGCGTTCACATTGCTTCCATATTCGATTTGAGAGATACTGCTGACATCACTATTAATGGAGCAATCAGGAAGCCGGGACCTTACCGATACGAGGAAGGTCTTTCATTGAGATCCCTGATATTGAAGGCAGGAGGTTTTACTGACTATGCTACTGGAACCGGCATCGAAATCTCACGCAGAAAGCGTGATGTAGACGTAAATAAAGCCGGCAGCAACATTATTGAATTAATTACCGTAAACGATAGTAAAGAACTTTCGGGCAGTTCAACAGATATCCTGTTAAAACCTTTCGACATCATAACGATTAAGGAAGATCCTTATTATAAAAAGCAAATTAGTGTAAAGGTTACCGGTGAAGTATTGATGCCCGCTGTATACACTCTTCAGAGCCGTGAAGAGCGATTGAGTTCGATTATTAAGCGGGCAGGCGGTTTGTTATATACAGCAAATATTGCCGGTGCCAAACTGGTTCGGCAAAATAAGGAGGTTGTGGATACTTCCGAAGTTAAACGGCTTTTAAAATCAGTAGCCAGGGACACGTCAACAAACACAAACTCAGCCCTGGTATTGAAGAAAACGGCAGATGTAGCTATAGACTTGAAGTATATATTGGATCATCCTGGCAGTATCGATGATATTACCCTGGAGGAAGGCGATGAACTAATTATTCCCAGGATAAATAATACCGTAACAGTAAACGGAGAAGTCTTCAAACCTCTTGAAATTATGTATGAGCAACACAAGAGTATGAAGGATTACCTCTCGGATGCAGGCGGTGTTACCCAATCGGGAAAGAAAGGTAAGGCCTTTGTTATTTATGCTAACGGAAGTTCAGCACAGATAAAAAAGACGCTTGGTATTTTTCGGAATTACCCGGGGATAGAACCGGGTTCGAATATTTTCGTCCCGATGAAACCAAAGAAGGAGGGTATGGACGTGGCGAAGGCAGGAATATTTATTTCGGCAATAACGGGATTATTAACTGCCCTTGCTTTGATTTTTAGTAATTAAAAAACTGCTTTATAATACCTGCACAAAACATCATTGATCGGAGATTGAATTTTACGAATCTTCAAAACGCAAGCGGTATTATTCAGCAAGTCGGGACCTCAGGGAATATAATCAGTACCAAAAATTTTAATTGTGTGACTGAGGTGGCGAAGCCATGTACTAAAAAGGGAAAAGCCGAACTTATTTGTAGAACTGCAATACCAACTTCTTATTATGGAAGTAAATAAAGACGACTACTATTCATTAAGTGATATAATACGTAAAGCCAAATACTTTATTAGCTATGTATTAAAAAAATGGTGGATTTTATTATTGGCAATTTTAATAGGGGTTGGGGTGGGTGTAGGCTATTTTTATGCTCAAAAACCCAGGTATGAAGCCATATCTACTTTTATTCTTGAGGAGAAGCAGACCAATACCGGGGGAATAAGCAGCATCGCTTCCCAGTTTGGAATAGACATAGGAAGTTTAGGAGGTGGTTCCCTTTTTACTGGCGATAATATTGTAGAAATTTTAAAATCCAAGAGAATCGTCCAGCAAATTTTGTTGTCTCGCATAGATTCTGGTTCACCAAATAGTCCGTCATTGGCGGACCTTTATTTAGAATTTTCCAAACTAAAAGAAAATTGGAAAAATAAACCGTCATTATCGCAGGTAAATTTCATGAACAGCTTTCCTGAGAGCACCGTACAGGACAGTGTACTGAAAATCATTTACGATAAGATCCTTAAGAAACATCTGTCAGTGGACCGTATAGCTAAAAGAGGTACAATAATACAGGTGACTGTTGTAGCACAAAACGGTCTGTTTGCCAAATTAATGACCGAAAGACTGGTAGATGAAGCTGGTAAAATGTATCTCAACATTAAAACGGGAACAGCATTAGCCAATATCAATAGATTACAACGACGCTCTGATTCGTTATTGGCTCTATTAAATAATAAGTCATTTACGGCTGCTTCTATGCAACCGTTAGATGCAAACCCGGGTATTAAAACGATGGGGGTGCCCTCCGAAATTGCGGGCAGGGACAAAACTGTTTTGGCCACCCTTTATTCCGAGGTAACTAAAAACCTGGAAACAAGTAAATTGCTTCTATCCCAACAAACGCCTATCATACAAATTCTGGATAAGCCGGGCCTGTCACTTTATGATCATAAAAGATCGGTCAATTTTTATATCATGGTGTGCGGCGCTGTTGCTCTAATAATTTGTTTGGCTTTGTTAGCTGGCGTGTATTTTTTAAAGGATGTTTTTTAGTAAGTGGAAGTAGTGATCTTTAACTATTAAAAACTTTTGAATCTTCAGATTTATTTCCTTTCAATTAAAACCCCTAATCATCTTTCTTATTGATGCTTTATCTCATTAGGCTTCGGAATTGGTTGATATTAAGTGGCAGCGAACGTTCTTTACAGGTTAAGAAGAACATTCTTGTTTCTTTTTTAGCAAAGGGGGGATCAATTTTTATCAATTTATTGCTGGTACCCATTACAATCAATTATGTTAATCCCATGCAATATGGTGTGTGGCTAACACTAAGCTCAATTGTTGCCTGGTTCAGTTTCTTTGATATAGGTTTAGGTAATGGGTTAAAAAACAAGTTAACAGAGGCCATTGCCAAACAAGATTATCTGCTTTGCAAAAAATATGTAAGTACCACCTACCTGGTATTGGGGATTATCAGTATTTCCTTACTAGGTATTTTTTTCTTCTTAAATAATTTTATCAACTGGCCTGCTATTTTAAATGCGCCTGTTCAGCTGGCAAAAGAATTGAGCCTGGTGTCGTTAATTGTTTTTTCAATTTTTTGTTTACAATTTGTTTTCCAACTATTAGATGTTGTTTGCTTTGCAAACCAAAAAACCAGTATTTCTTCGGTAATCAATTTTTGTGGTAGTCTGCTGAGTTTAGTAATCATTTATATATTAACCAGGTATACCCAGGGGTCTTTATTATTCCTTTGTTTGTCCATAGGAATTAGTCCATTACTTGTATTACTGGTATTTTCAATTGTATTATATAAATCGTCATTCAAAAAATACGCTCCTTCTATCAAACTGGCGGATTTTAGGTATGCAAGAGATATAATGGGCCTGGGAGCCAAATTTTTCCTGATACAAATAGGGCTTATATTCTTTTATAATTCAAATAACATTATAATCGCTCACGTTATTGGCCCGGAAGCAGTTACTCCATATAATATTGCTTTCAAATATTTTAGTGTTATTACCATGATTTCCGTAATCGTTATGACACCTCTCTGGCCTGCATTTACAGAGGCACATACTAAAAAAGACTTCAGCTGGATACAAAGGACAGTTGCAAAATTTGAAAAGCTTAGTATCCTGATTTTCATAGTTGGCTTAATAATGTTACTCGTTTCTCCGAAAATTTATGAATTATGGGTTGGCAGCCAGGTGGAAATACCATTTTCCTTGTCCTTGATTCTGTGTTTTTATGTCTCTTTGAATACTTATAGAACCATCTTCTGTTATTATGCAAACGGTGTAGGTAAAATTAAAATCCAGCTTCTTTTAATTATTTGTTCAGGCTTGATTAATATTCCACTTGCCATTTTCCTATGCAAATTAATGGGATTGACAGGCGTGATTTTATCCTCCACTATATTATGTATTTGTTGTTGCATTATTGAAGTCACGCAGTATAGGAAATTAATAAACAATGCGGCATCCGGAATTTGGAATAAGTAATGAATAAGACCGCCAACAAAACACCAAAAGAATTGATTTTCCTTACCGGCTGCATTAATCCGGCAGGAATGTCTTTTACCAAGTTACAAGATCCTGAAATCAGAAAGAGACAATATATTGATGCGATTCATTTTTATTTAAAAACAACTGAATTACCCGTTTTATTTGTAGAGAACTCCGGCACGGACATTTCACAGACCTTTCAATATGAAATAAATGAGGGAAGATTGGAGATGATTACGTTTGACGGTAATCATTATAATAAGAACCTGGGTAAAGGATTCGGAGAGATGCTTATTATTGAACGGGCACTGGGTTATTCCCGTTTACTTAAAGATGCACATTTTATTTATAAAATTACGGGCAGGTACAAGCTGTTGAATTTAAAATCATTTTTAAACCAGTTTAAAGAAAACAATCGTATTGAGTTAATGGTGGATTTGAAAAAACAATTGCAATATGCAGATTCCAGGTTCTGGGGCAGCTCTAATCGATTTCTCAGGGAAGTGCTTTTAAAATATAAGGATGAAGTCAATGATTCTGTGAACCTGTTCTTTGAGCATGCGCTTTGTTATGCAACACATGAAGCCATTTCAAAAAAATATTGCTTTGCTTCTTTAAAATATAAACCAAGATTTAAGGGTACATATGCGACTGATAATAAAAAGTATCAATCTTCACTCATTTATTGGTTGCCATTGAATCTTAAACAGTTCATAAAGTATAAATCATTCTCTTAAGGCGAACATTCTTTCAGCCTTTATTTGTTCATCCGTAGGGTCAAAGATTAAAGTCGAATACATGCAGATACTGCTCAATAAAAGGTTACTTGCACCTCTTATTGTCTTACTTTCCGCCTTCAAATGCAGATACTGCTCAATAAAAGGTTACTTGCACCTCTTATTGTTTTACTTTCAGCCTTCAATATCCTTCCGGTTGGCTTGCTTTCGGTTGCCAATTTGGATTTTTTGAAAGTTGCATCCTTGTGTATCTTCTTTTTATCACTATTGAGGTTTCGTGGATACTTCAATACCGATATAAAATATGCCACTTTCTTTTTTCTTGCAATCTTGCTGAGTGCTTTAAATATGGTAAGCAAGGGAAAGTACATGGATTGGACATTCTTTTATTGCCTGAATTATCTAAACCTTTTCCTGCTTCTCTGTTCCTTCAAAAATATACAGGACATTAAAGATTACATCGGTCTTTTACTAAGTCTTTGCCTTATTGCTTCGTTCGTGCATTTTATATTTTATTTGGACCCTTCACTTTTGACAGGCGAACTAAATAGGATCAGAATGGGGTCATTAATTTTAGATGCCCGCAAAATCCGTGTCTTTATTCCGGCAATGGGTTTTATTGCTTTAATGTTTACTTATCTGGTTAGTAAACTTCTTTATTTTAAAAAGCTGAAAGCTTATGAATTCATTTTGCTAATTGCCTTTTTTGCGTCCATTTTCATTTTTGCTTCTGTAAGGACTTATCTTTTAGGCCTGGGGGTGGCGTTGGTCATGTTGCTGTTATCAGGAAGATTGTCATTTATTAAGATCCTTTATTTTTCAGGGTTTGTTTTCATTTCACTCTTCGGTCTTTCGTTAATAAGCTCGGGCATGTATGAATTTATTGGGGAAAGGTTCAATATTTTTCTGCAATTAAAAGATTTTAAATTTAGAGATGTTTTGGACCTTAGTGTCGATTATGATAATGAGCAAACATTTGCCACCGTATATTTCAGAATCATGGAAGTGATTTATGTGATCCAAAATTATTCAAGCGGGTTAAGAACAATACTGTTCGGTAATTTGGGGACACTTTATGATTTTCTTGGAGTGGAAATGGAGATTGCACCTCATATCAGCATTTTTGGTTTGTATTATCTTTTTGGTATGGTGGGGCTGGTTACCTTCCTGGCATTTTTTATTTACTATTCTAAAATGATTATTTCCAATCTGAAAAAATTTAAACGTACCCATCTTGAATTTTTAAGTATTACCCTTGCTATATTATGGTTTACTCTTTTTGCTATTTCTTTTTTTGGAGGGATTTATTATTCTGAATTAACTCTATTGGTCACATTTATAATAGCAGCTTCGATTATATTAAAAAGACACCCGTTGCATGAGTCAATTGAAAATTAGTGTTGTAATGCCTAGTTACAATCAGGTGGATTTCATAGATGAGGCTATTCAAAGCGTTTTAACCCAGTCGTATCAAAACTATGAATTGATAATTGTCGATGGTTTGTCAACTGATGGCTCAGTGGATAAAATACGCAAATATGAAAATCACCCGAATGTTACTAAACTGATCATCGAAAAAGATAAAGGTCAAACCGATGCTCTGCATAAAGGTTTTCAATATTGCACAGGCGAAATATTTACCTGGTTAAATTCAGACGATGTTTTCTCAGAAAACGCTTTTCGATCGGTGGTCAATGTGTTTTCGGAATTTCCTGGAATAGATGTGTTGAATGGCGAATTGGATGTAATAGATGATAAGTCTAATTGGGTTGCCGTGTGGCCACGAAAAAAAATTACGAACCGTGAGTGGTTGCACTATCCCCAGGCAATTGGGCAGCCAAGTACTTTTTTTACTTCAAAACTTTTTAAAAAAGTGGGCGGTATTAATGCCAGTCTGAATTATGCAATGGATTATGACCTTTTTTTCCGCTTTGCCTTGTCTGGTGCGAGATTTCATTTTAGTGATTTACACCTGGCCAAATTCAGAGTGCATGGACAGTCAAAAACCATGTCATTACCATACAAATTCTGGAAGGAAGAAATAAACGTATTTTACAAACTGTCCAGCAAAAAACTCTTTAGTAGATTTTATTACTGGAAATTCCGTGGAATATTTAGCTCCATTGTAAAACAGCATCTACTTAAATCGAGGAAGTTTTAACATGATAAGCGTAGTAGTGCCGACTTATAACAGGGAAGAATGTTTATACCGTATGCTTCAGAGTTTAGATAAGCAGAATTATCAGGATTTTGAAGTATTGGTAATTGATCAGACCAGTTTTGTTACAGACAAAAAAATTTCAGATATTCTGAATGCATGTAAAAACGTTCACTATTTCCAGATCAACGGGAATGGGAGATGTCTGGCAAAAAATTTCGGAATTGAAAAAGCAAAAGGTGAGGTGGTGCTTTTTTGCGACGATGATATTATAGCAGATGAAAATTTTTTAGCAGAACATGTCAGAATCCATCATGAATTAAGTGAGGTTGGGGGAGCTTCCTGTCACCTGATAGAGCCCCATGAAAAGGAGATAGTACATGAGATGCCATTAAGAATAACCATTTACGGAAGGTTCATCAATAAGGCCAATTCTATTTGCGATGGTTTTGTTACTTCCCTGAACGGAGGTAATATGTCGTTCAAAAAACAGGCGCTCGAAAAAGTGGGTTATTTCGAGGAGAACCTCAAAGGTACCAGCATGCTTGAAGAACCGGATATTGCCTACAGACTACGCAGAACAGGCCATAAACTTTATTTTTCTTCACGTTCAAGAGTCAAACACTTTCCCCAGAATAACGGGAATATAGGTACCAAAAATGAAAAAGTTTACCAGTGGGAAAAGGACTTTTATTTCAACCAGTTTTTTTTTATGTTCCGAAACAAAAGGATCAAATATCTTCCTTTCCTTTTTACCTATTTATTGTACAGAACAATTTTTACATCTATAAAAAACAAGGCAATTTCTTTTCAATATTTATTACTTCCATTGTCTGCTTTCAAGCATGCCAGGAATCATTGGAAAGAAAAGCGGTCTGATTACCAAAATGACTGGTATACTTTTAAAAACACCAATATTGAAATTCTGAAATCCATCTCTCGTCAAAATGAATTCGCTTAATAATCGCCCAAAAATTCTTTTGTCAATTGTGACCTGGAATCACGCAAATAGTATCCAGGCAACCATTGATTCCGTATACAAGCAGACCTACTCAGATTTTAAGCTGGTTGTATTTGATAATAATTCGTCCGACAATACTGTAGGTGTATTAAGAAGTTATGAGAGTCAACCCAATTTTGAGCTGATTGAGAATACGCAAAATATCGGCTTTTGTGGAGGACATAATCATGTCATAAAAAACCACGACTTTGATTTCATTATTCTTGTTAACCCTGACATCATCTTAAAGGATGATTACCTTGAAAAAACGTTAAAGGCTTTTGAGATTGATCCGGAGATTGGCGCTGTGTGTGGATTGTTGGTGCAGTCTTTTGACTCGGATCCTATTATTGACAGCAGCGGAATGAGCCTGACAAAATCCAGGAGATTTATTTTAAAAAATCATGGACGTCATCTTAATTCTGTTCGGTTGCAATCAGGCTATGTTGCCGGACTTGACGGAGCTTTACCAGCGTTTAAAAGAGAGGCAGTAAAATCTTTACTGATCAATGAAGAATTCTTTAACCCAATGTTTTTTTCGCATAAGGAAGACTGGGATATTTCCTGGCGTCTCATTTTATTTGGCTGGAAGGTTTATTTCAACAAGGAAAGCATAGCCACCCATCCAAGATTCTTTAAACAAAATCAAATAAAACTCAGGAAAAATATAGATCCGAATATCAAATATCACGGTTTTAAAAACCAGTTTCTTTTGTTGATTATAAATGAGGACAGAACTAATTTTTCAAAGGACTTTGTAACTATTGTTTCAAGAATTCTTTTAACGACAGTTTTCTGTCTGTTTTTTGAAAGGAAGTCCCTTAAAGCATATAGTTACATTATGTCAAATAAGAATAAAATATTAGCACTGAGAAAAAAGGTGCAGGAAAGTAAAAAAATCCAGCCCAATAACTTCCGGCAGTATATTTTATCCAGCAGTTAAGAATTCCAGCACTGACCAATTTACCTCCGATATCCCGGGAGTGTGAAAGATACCCAGATCATTATGAATTTATATAAAAAGATTGCAGATAACTCCTCAACTACCTCTTTAGCTCACTCTATGAGATCTAAAAGGTATCAATACTTCATGGACCTGGTTAATGAATTAGGCAAGCCCTTAAATATACTGGACATAGGTGGCACTCAACAGTATTGGAACTTAATGGGACTTGACGACCCAGCCATAAAAGTTACGCTTCTGAACTTAACTCAGGAAAGTACAACCTCACCAAATTTCTCGAGCGTGGCGGGTGATGCAACTGACCTTAGTATTTATGGGGATGACAGCTTCGATGTTGTGTATTCTAATTCGGTTATTGAACATCTTTTTACAAAAGAGATTAATTCCGGGGTTCCAGTTTCTTCCAAAGTGGATCCGATCTTCAATGCTTCAAAAATTTAACCTGGGGCATATTTCGCGTATAGAAAATTCTGTGGAAGCCCGGTCAAAAGTCGAGGAAATACGACTGCTTTCGATTAATGAAATGAAAGAGTTATTTCCTGAGTCGTTTATCTGGAAAGAAAGGGTCGGCGGACTTGTAAAATCTATAGTGGCACACAACTTAAATTGATGAGTAGCCGCGTGAACATACTAGGTAACAGGATAGATTGTTTTAAAAGCTATCATGATCTATATTTTTATGTTTTAAAAGAACTGCGGACAAAGGATATCATAAAGCCGTATGTAACTGTTAATAACGTGCATACGATGGTCGAAGCATTCTGGGATAGCTCATATCGTGCAATCATAAACGAATCTTTTTTGTCAATTCCCGACGGCAAGCCACTTCAGATCGTTGGAAGGTTAAAGGGCAATAAAGATATTTCGAGGTTATTTGGTCCCACTGTTATGGAGAAGTTTGTTGATTGGGGCAGGGAAGATGGGGTAAAACATTTTTTCTTTGGCAACTCTGAAG
>Ga0193740_1000002_pt1 | contig 65563 bp, 56 predicted proteins | sample L2s1metaG_FD_145072 | JGI IMG/M metagenome (GOLD analysis project Ga0193740, IMG submission 145072) | Soil microbial communities from a riparian zone of the East river system, Colorado, United States - L2s1 | ecosystem: Environmental > Terrestrial > Soil > Riparian zone | place: USA: East River... | reverse complement strand
TACACTTTAACAACCGTTTTGAGTTAGACGGAATAAACTTCGAGGAGCCGAGCCCCAATTTGTTCTCCTTTAATAATCCTTTTGGTGCCTGTCCGACCTGCGAAGGCTTTTCATTGGTGTTGGGTATTGATGAAGATCTTGTTATCCCAAATAAATTACTAAGTGTTTACGAAGGCGCCGTTGCTCCGTGGAAAGGAGAGAAGTTAGGTAAATGGAGAGAAAGTTTTATTAAAGGAGCCAGAAAATTTGATTTTCCAATTCATAAACCTGTTGCTGATCTTACAAAAGAACATCGACACATTCTTTGGGAGGGCAATCAGCACGTTTATGGAATCAATGATTTCTTCAAAGAAGTTGAACAAAATTTATATAAAGTTCAATACCGTGTTATTTTAAGCCGCTATCGTGGGAGAACACAGTGTCCCGATTGCAATGGTTACCGTTTGCGTAAAGAGGCCCTGTATGTAAAGGTCAATGGAAAGCACATTGGTGAGTTAAGTGATATGCCAATTAAGGACCTGAAGGATTGGTTCAGCTCTATAGAAAAAAATTTTACAGAGTATGAAAAGCAGGTCGCCAAAAGAGTTTTAATAGAGATCAATCATCGCATTGATACTATGTTAAGTGTTGGACTAGGCTATCTTAATCTTAATCGTTTGGCCAATACATTAAGCGGTGGTGAAAGCCAGCGTATTCAATTAACAAGAAGCCTGGGAAGCAATCTAACCAATTCATTGTATATTCTGGATGAACCTTCTATCGGGTTACATCCAAGAGATACTTTCAATTTAATTAAAGTACTCAAAGAACTTCGTGATCTTAACAACACAGTTGTTGTGGTTGAACACGATGAAATGATGATGCGTGAAGCTGATCATATTATTGATATGGGACCGCTGGCTTCGCATTTAGGGGGAGAAGTGATTGCAGAAGGGAATTATAACGCAATTATTTCCAATCCTGAAAGTCTTACAGGTAAATACTTAAAAAGTGAATTGACTATCGAGGTTCCAAAGAAATTACGTAAGCCAAAGGGTTTTATCATTATTGAAGGTGCGAGACAACATAATTTACAGGATATCACGGTGGAATTTCCACTGAATGTCCTTTGTGTGGTAAGTGGTGTAAGCGGAAGCGGTAAAACCACATTGATCAAACATATTCTATATCCTGCCCTAAAAAAACTGCAGGGCGAAGCAGCTGACAAAGTGGGTTTTCATCGTGCTATCAAAGGCGATACCGATTCTATTGCTCAGGTTGAAATGGTGGACCAGAATCCAATAGGCAAATCATCAAGAAGCAATCCTGTTACCTATATTAAGGCATGGGATAACATTCGCGACTTATATGCATCACAACCACTAAGTAAAATGCGTGGATTCCAGCCCAAACATTTTTCATTCAATGTTGACGGGGGGAGATGTGATGCCTGCAAGGGAGAAGGAGAGAAAATTGTGGAAATGCAATTTCTTGCTGATGTTCACCTTACCTGCGAGGTTTGCCACGGCCGCAGATTTAAAGAGGAAGTGCTGGAAGTACAATACAAGGATAAGAACGTTTACGAAGTTTTGGAATCGAGTGTGGATGAAGCTATTGAATTTTTCCAGGATGAAAAGGGATTGTCTAACTGTTTGAAGCCTTTGAGTAATGTTGGTCTCGGTTATGTCAAGTTGGGGCAGTCTTCGGATACGCTTTCGGGTGGTGAAGCACAACGGGTGAAGCTGGCTTCTTTTTTGGGGAAGGGAAAGAATTCTGAAAAGATCCTGTTCATATTCGACGAACCAACTACAGGCCTTCATTTCCACGATATAAAAAAACTACTGGCGTCCTTCAATGCTTTGATCGAGCAGGGACATTCTATAATTGTGGTGGAGCACAATACCGATGTAATAAAAAGTGCTGACTGGGTAATTGACCTGGGTCCGGAAGCCGGCGATAAGGGTGGGCATCTTGTCTTTGCCGGCACACCAGGCGATCTCAAACACAGCGAAGCAAGTAGAACTGGCCGATTTCTCTAATCTCACTGTAATCTGCAGGGTAAAAAAACTTGAAAAGTCCCGGATATTAAAATTGGATATTAAAAAAAGAATTAAGTTTGTATTTACGCAATATCAATTGTAGCTACCAGCTACAATTTTTTCTACTGTACCATTTTGAAAACTCCTTCCCCAATGTTCCTGAGAGCCTTTAGCCGAATCTTTTAAACTTAAACTTTATCGTCATGAGAAGGATCTTTACTTATTGTTTTATTGCTATCGCTTTATTGGTTGCCTCATTCAATTCATACGGACAGGGGTGTACAGGAGGTACTTTTGCTCCACAACAGACTTATGATTTTGGTACTTTAGCCGGTGGGGCAATGGGCTTTACTGGAGATTTTACTAGAGTCAATAATACGGGCGGGCAATTATCTACTACCGTAGGTGCAACCTCTCCCACAACAAAAACTTTAATTAGTCCAACTCTTATCGGACCAACTGATATTTCAACTGATATTCAATTCAGCTTTGTACTCGGAGGAACTGCTTCAGTTACTGGTTATTCAGTATCGGTTCTATATTTTAACGGCACTGATTTTGTCCCCCTGGCGCTATGTGTTGCACTTACTACACCATTAAGTAGTGGAACTAATTCTTTCACTATCCCTAACCAGGTTGTAACACAAGGACAATCTCTCAAGATCTCAATCACATTTTATGTAACCGGCAATACAAATAACACGGTAACCGTTGATAATTATTCTACAAACCTTCTGGAATCACTTACACCTTTACCGGTTAAATTCTCAGCTTTGGATGCAAGGATGAGCAATAGCGCAGTCACTTTAAAATGGACTGTAGGTACAGAAGATAACGTGAGTGGCTATGAAATCGAAAAAAGTTCCGATGGCCGTAACTTCGCAAAAATAGGTTTCGTAAATGCTGCGGCCCAAAGCACTTATTCATTTGTTGATGCCAGACCTTCAGCAATTTCTTACTATCGTATTAAATCTGTGGATGCCAACGGCAAGTACGCGTACAGTACTGTTGCCTTGATAAAAGCTGGTAAGTCCATGATTATATTAAAAGCTTTCCCTTCTCCATTTATTAATAATATATCGGTTCAACATGCAACGGCAGTTGGTAACAGTTTAATCACAATAAGCTCCGAAGATGGACGATTAATTAAATCTGTTGTTCCGGTTGCAGGAACGCAACAAACTGAAATAAACCTGTCCACTGCAGCACCTGGTTTGTATCTGATTCGCTTTGCTAGCGGTAATAAAGAAGTTCAAACATTGAAGATCCTGAAACAATAATAAAGTTTAGTCTCAATTAAACGAAAAGGCTCTTTAGGGAGCCTTTTTTATTGAGCGCTGTAAGATTAATAAAAGCGTAAACTCCTATTCTGTGATTCGTACATCGATCACTTTTAACTGGAGGCTTTTTTCACCATTCCATTCATTCTCATCCAACTTAAAAACAACATCTACAGCTTTACCGGCTTCCAGCAAAGGCATTTTTTCGGCCATATTAAATCCAATGCCTGTAATCTTTGCAGTTCCCTGTTGTAATACAAACCGTATATGATTTTCTTTTACCACTTTACTCCATCCTGTATTATATACTTTTTTTGCAACAAAAACAGGGCGTAAATTATCAGGTCCAAACGGTTCCATTTGGCATATAATATCATAAAAAGGTTGTTTGATATCCGCCAGCGAAATTTCAGCATCCACTATAATTTCCGGTACCAGCAACTCCGGATGGATGGACGCTTCTACTACTTCTTCAAACCTCTGACAAAAAGCATCTACCTTATCGTTGGCAAGTGTCATACCAGCCGCATAAAAATGGCCACCATAACCGAGCAATAGATCCCGGCATTGGTGAATAGCTTCATAGACATTAAATCCTGAAACACTTCTTGCTGAGCCAGCAACATATTCGCCGCTTTGGGTTAGTACAATAGTGGGACGATAATAATGGTCAATAAGTCTTGACGCTACGATACCAACAACACCTTTATGCCAATGAGGCTGGTACAAAACCGTGCTTCGGCGCTGGATCATTACCTCATCGTTTCCAATAATAGCCAGCGCTTCTTCGGTAATATTCATATCTGCTTCTTTTCGGCTATCATTATCAGCATGAAGCTGTTCTGCCCAATGCAGGGCTTCTTCATATGTTTCAGAAACAAACATCTGCACTGCTTTTCGTGCGTCATCCATTCTTCCCGCGGCATTTACTCTGGGAGCTATAATAAATACGAGGTTATTGATGTGTATGTCTTTGGTATGATTGCTTAAGCAAGCAAGCGCTTGTATTCCGAAATTAGGATTGGTATTTGCCTTTTTCAAACCATAATAAGCCAGTACGCGATTCTCGCCGGTAATCGAAACAATATCGGCTGCAATAGCGGTTGCCACCAGGTCTAAATATTCATATGGCGCGTCATCTGCCAAACTCATTTTTTGAGCTAAAGCAGTAATCAATTTAAAACCAACACCACAACCGCACAGTTCTTTATATGGATAATGACAATCTTTTTGCTTAGGATTTAGAATTGCAGTTGCTGGTGGCAATTGATCATCCGGGAGGTGATGATCGCAAACGATAAAATCAATTCCTAACCCTTTTGCGTACTGAATTAGTTCAATGGATTTAATACCACAATCCAGCGAGATAATTAAGGTAAAGTTGTTTGTCGATGCAAAATCGATACCCGCCTTACTTATTCCATAACCTTCACGATAGCGATGCGGTATATAGAAATCAGTGAAAGAATGATGTTGCTTAAGGAACTGATACATGCAAGCCACAGAGGTGGTCCCATCAACATCATAATCCCCAAAAACTAAAATTTTTTCCCGGGAGGAGAATGCGTGTAAAATTCTTTCTACAGCTTTATGCATATCCTTCATCAGGAAGGGATCGTGCAGGTCCGATAATTGGGGCCGGAAAAACTGTTTAGCTTTTTCATAGGAGTCTATTCCACGCTGAACGAGAATATTGCATAGTTCAGGGTGTATTTTCAACTCCCGGAACAAAGCATCCGCTTTCTCTTTATTGGTATTCAATATTCTCCAGCGTTTCTTCATTGGTAACCATTAGTATTTTCTATCGGTTACAAAATTTACGAGTTCAGCAAAACCATTTCTTATTTCTGAGGCCGGAAAAGAATAGAGTAGATCAAGTGCCTCTTTTTTATAGCCGGTCATTTTTTGATTTGTGTATTCAATACCGCCATTTTTTTCAACTACTTCAATAATGTATCGCACTTTTGCCTTGCGTGTGTTTTCATTTTTAATAATATAGATCATTTTTCGTCTTGTTTCCTTATCTACATTATTTAAAGTATAGATTAGTGGTAAGGTAAGCTTCTTTTCTTTAATATCATTACCTGTTGGTTTGCCTATGTCCTGAGAAGTGTAATCAAAAAGATCATCCTTAATCTGGAAGGCAATTCCTACTTTTTCTCCAAAGGCTTTCATCCGTGCGGCAACTACTTCATCATGTGACGTCGACCATGCACCTGCCGCACATGCAGAGGCAAGGAGGGAGGCCGTTTTACTCTTAATAATCTCAAAATAAACACCTTCATCAAGGTTTAAAGAACGTGATTTTTCCATTTGAAGTAATTCCCCTTCACTCATTTGCCTTACTGCATCTGATAAATATTTGAGTATTTGAAAATCATTGTGTTCTAAAGAAAGGAGTAAGCCTTTAGCTAAAAGGTAGTCTCCCACCAACACCGAAGCCTTGTTTTTCCAAAGAGCATAAACTGAGAAAAAACCTCTACGTTCTATTGAATCATCTACTACATCATCATGTACCAGGGTCGCAGTGTGCAAAAGTTCTACTAATGAGGCTGCTCTATAAGTGGATTCGTTTGCTTCACCAAAAAGCCTGGCGGCAAGAAAGACAAACATGGGCCTCAACTGTTTCCCTTTTCGCTTCACCACATACCGCATGATCCGGTCGAGCATAGAAACATTGCTCTTTACCGCATCTTTGAACTTTTCTTCAAAAAGCTTCAGCTCATGTTCAATTAGATTAACGGGCAGCTTCATTCGTAAATAGGCGGAAAGTTACAACTGAAATACTATTTGCGACTCTTATGGTACAAGAATTGCACAAATGGTGCAGGCAAAAATGTATAATAAAACGGCACAATTACTTTGAATTAAAATTTAAAGTTTGGTATTTGTATCTCAATTTATATTTTTGCCAACGATTAGGACATTGTTTTTAAAATTTAATCAATAGTTATGGCAAGCAAAAAGTACTCTTTACTTACAGGTGTATTATGCCTGTTGGCGTCGGTAGGTTTTTCTCAAGTTACCTATGATGTCATGGATTCCTCCGTTATCAGTTCAAAACACATGGATCAGTATACCAAATTCAAACAAGGTATTGAAAACTATCCTGCAAAACCACGCAATCAATGGGAGCTTGGTATTAAAACTGGAATTTATAATGTCAGCGGCGATGTTTCTACAATAGCATTCACTGCTCCAAACATTGGAATTCACATAAGAAAGGCATTTGGCTATGTATTTTCTGCCCGCTTGGAGTACGTATATGGTACGGCAAAAGGCATGGCATGGCAAGCTTCCCAGGGATATAGGGGTAAGGGTACCAATCCATGGCAAAACCTCGGTTATACTGCCCCGGTGTTTTACAACTATAAAACTGTTGTACAGGATCTTTCATTAGAGGGTGTCTTCTCCTTAAATAATATTCGATTCCATAAAGCAAAAACGGGTGTGAATTTTTATCTGTTTGCAGGGTTAGGTGGCGCAATCTACGATGCGAAAGTAAATGCATTGGGTAGCGATGGTCAGAGATATAATTTTGCTAGCGTACCTCAAACAGCTATATACAAGGACAGAAAGGATATTAAAGACGCTATTGAGAACCTGCCCAATTGGGATGACGAGTATGAAACCGCTGCTGAGAATCATGGGGATCGCCGTCCAAAACTTTCGGGTCAAACCTTTAAACCTGTGGGCCAATTTGGTGCAGGTGTTGCATTTAAGTTGAGTAATAAGTTAAACCTTGCTATCGAAGATCGCATTACTGTAGCTAATGATGATCTTTTAGATGGCCAGCGTTGGGCCGAACAACCCGCTCCTGGTAGCGCTGTATTATCGCAGAACATGGACGCTATAAATTTTGCTTCCATAGGTTTAAATATCAATATTGGTTCAAAAGCTGTTGAACCATTGTGGTGGGTTAACCCGTTGGATTATGCATACCAGGAAATACGCAAACCAAAGTACATGATACTTCCAAAGCCAGTTCTGCCTGATGCAGACGGTGATGGAGTTACGGATCAATTCGACCAGGAACAGACTCCTCAGGGTTGCCCTGTTGACACACATGGTGTAAGCCTTGATACTGATGGCGACGGTGTTCCTGATTGTCGCGATAAGGAAAAAGTTACCCCAACTACATGGCAGCCTGTAGATGCTGATGGTGTAGGTAAGGCTCCTTGTCCGGATTCAACTTGCTTTGAACCTTACTTAAGCCGTTTAAGAGGAGGTCAGTGTGCTGAAATCCTGGGAGCTCTTCCAAGTGTAACCTTCACCAGCAACACATCAAGTACACTAACAAGTGATGCAAAAGCCCTGTTAGCCTCAATAGCTGCCCGTTTACGTCAAAATGCAGAATGTAAAGTAGTGGTAACCAGCTATTGTTCTTCAACCAAAGCACAACAACAAAGAGCTTGGGATAGGGTTAATGTGATTATCAGATATATGGTTGAAAGCGAAGGTATTAGCGGAGATCGCTTCTACTGGCAAATTGGCCAGGAAGGTGGCGATTGTAACACGGTTGATTTCCGTGCAGCAACGGATGCTGATACCGGATTACCAACTACAGTTCCTAACCCAAATTTGGGACGAGGTAAATAATAAACTTCACTTATTTAATTTAAATCCCGCCAGTGGCGGGATTTTTTTTTGAATGATTTAGATAAATCTTAACGGGTGGGTTTTAGACGGTTTGGCTTAATTCCAGAATATTTGCCCAAACTGTTTAACTTTGCCAGCCTTAATGAAATTTTCCGCAATACTTCTTTTTTGTGCTTTATTGATTAGCTGTAATGGCATTAACAAAGTATTGAAAAGCAAAGATCCTGAGTACAAACTCAAAATGGCCGAACAATACTATGCCAAGAAAAAATACAATTACGCACAACAACTTTATGAAGATGTAATGCCTTATTTCCGGGGTGGGCCGGAGTTTGAGGATATATATTATAAGTATGCATATTGTGCTTATTACCAAAAGGATTATTTAAATGCTGAAAATTTATTTAAGACGTTTTTAGAAATATATCCGAATAGCCCAAGAGCTGAGGAGGTAGATTATATGAGATCATATAGTTTCTATAGGCAGTCTCCGAAGCCAGAACTGGATCAGACCAATACTATTAAAACGATTGGCATGATGCAGACATTCATTAATACCCATCCGGGATCGCCAAGAAATAAAGAAGCTACAGAAATCATTGATATTTCCCGGCATAAGTTGGAAATAAAGGATGCCAGCTCGGCCCACCTTTATTACGACTTAGGACAATATCGGGCGGCCGCGGTAACTTATACCTCCGTGTTAAATAATTATCCTGAATCCAACAAAGCAGAAGAATATAAATTAATGGTTATCAAATCCTATTTTCGCTATGCGGAGTTAAGTGTTGAAGAAAAGAAAGCAAGAACGTTTCGAAAAGTGATTGAAGAAGGCAACGACTTTAAAGACCGTTTTCCTCAAAGCCCGGTGATTAAGGAAGTTCAGGATTATATAAACCAATCTCAAAACAATTTAAAAATATATACCAATGAGTTTGTTAAGAAGACAACTTAGCATTAGCACATCTAACAATATTGAAACTCGTGACGTAAATGAGTTTAAAAATAAAACGGGTAATTTGTATGAGTCAATTGCGATTGTGGCAAAGCGTGCTAACCAGATCAACATATCTTTAAAAGAGGAATTACATAATAAGCTGGAAGAATTTGCAAGCCATACAGATTCGCTGGAAGAAATTCATGAAAATAAAGAGCAGATTGAAATTTCAAGAGCATATGAACGCATGCCTAACCCGGCATTATTAGCAACTCAGGAGTTTATGGAAGGGAAGATTTACTATCGTAAAAACGAGGACCAGGATCTTTTTAAATAGAGTTATTTCAACAGTCACGAAAAGCGATCCATAACCAATGGATCGCTTTTCTTTTTTAAAATAGTATTTTAGCGCTCATGCTCGCCGGTAAAAAAATAATCATTGCCATCACAGGCAGTATAGCCGCGTATAAAACTCCCCTGATCGTTCGACAATTGATAAAGGCTGGCAGCGAAGTAAAGGTTGTTATGACCCCGGCAAGCACTGATTTTGTCTCCAAACTCACACTTTCAACTTTATCAAAAAATAGGGTGCTGGTTGATTTGTTTGATGAACAAAGCTGGACAAACCATGTTGAATTGGGAAGATGGGCAGACTTAATGCTTATTGCGCCACTCAGTTGTAATACATTAAGCAAGATGGCCATTGGCCAGTGCGATAATCTTTTGCTTGCTGTGTACCTTTCTGCCGTTTGTCCGGTAATGGTAGCTCCAGCAATGGATGAAGATATGTGGCATCATCCCACGACTAAAAAGAATCTTGATATACTTCGTCAAAATGGAAATATAGTTTTAGATGTAGCTCATGGTGAATTGGCCAGCGGGTTGGTAGGAGAGGGAAGAATGTCGGAACCAGCAGAAATAGTTTCCATTTTAGAGCAGTTTTTTAAAACGGCTACACAACTAAAGGGCAAAAAAGCTCTTGTGACGGCGGGTCCAACATACGAGGCATTAGACCCCGTTCGTTTTATTGGTAATCATTCTTCAGGAAAGATGGGGTTTGCAATTGCGGACGAGTTGGCGAGCCGGGGAGCAGAGGTCACTTTAATTAGCGGACCAGTTTCCATAAAACCGACCAACAAAAGAGTTGACTTGGTTTCGGTGACGACAGCAGAGGAAATGTATGCAACAGCGACGCTCAATTCGAATTTTTATGATATCGTGGTTATGGCTGCGGCAGTTGCCGATTATACACCCACAATAGTGTGCGATCAAAAGATTAAAAAGAAAGACGGGGAATTAACGGTTCATTTGAAAAAAACAAAAGACATTTTAGGAAGTTTGGGAATGTCGAAATCAAATGGACAGATATTAGTTGGATTCGCTTTAGAAACGCAAAATGAAATCATCAACGCAAGAACGAAACTGGAAGAAAAAAATGTTGATATGATTGTTTTAAATTCTTTGCAGGAGGAGGGCGCAGGTTTTGGGCATGATACGAATAAAGTGACCTTGTTTTTTAAAAACAGGAATGAAAGGCAAATCGAATTAAAATCTAAAACAGCATTGGCAAAGGATATTGTTGATGCTATAATTGAAATGAGGTAATGAAACAAAAATTGCTACTTATTATTACGGCTGTATTCCTTTTTCAAGCTGTTTCAGCACAGGAGCTACAGGCAAGATTTTCCATTGTATCCAGTAAAGTAAGCAGCGGGGTGGATAAAAAAATATTTCAAACCCTGCAAACTGCTGTAAATAATTTTTTAAACAATCGTAAATGGACTAACGATAATTATCAGCCCCAGGAAAAGATCAAATGCAGCTTCCTTTTTACAATTGATGAATACGCAGGAAATAATATTTTCAAAGGAACATTAACTGTACAAGCAGCAAGACCGATTTATAATACTTCCTATGAATCTCCAATAATCAATATTCAGGATCCGTCTGTTCAATTCAGGTACGTTGAATTTCAGCCCTTGGATTTTAATGAAAATCGCATACAGGGCAGTGATCCATTAACTTCAAATTTAACCGCAATTTTTGCTTACTACGTTAATATCATATTGGGAATGGACTATGATTCATTTTCACCTCGCGGAGGGGACCCATATTTTCAGAAAGCATTGTATGTAGTTAATAATGCCCCCGAAGGTGCGGACATAATAGGATGGAAAACATTTGAAGGGTTGCGCAATCGCCATAAATTAATCCAGGGATTTACGGACAGCCGTTTTAATTTAATTCACGACGCTGTTTATGCTTATTACCGTGGTGGTTTCGACAAGTTTTATGAAAATGAAACAGATGGAAGAAACAGCGTCCTAAATTCTTTGAGTTATTTGAACACTGTAAATACAGAAAATCCAGGTTCAATGGTAATTCAATTCTTTTTCCAGGGTAAAAGCAATGAGTTGGTAAAACTCTTCAGCAAAGCCCAACCTGACGTTAAAACAAGAGCAAGGGAATTTCTCGTAAAATTGGATCTCACAAACTCTAGCGCTTACAAAGAATTGAAATGAAAAACCTGGTAATTTTGGGTTTATTCACTGTTTTACTTTCATGTAAACCGACTGTACCTAAAGACATTTTCCCTCCCGAGAAAATGCAGGTAGTTTTGTGGGATGTGTTGCAGGCAGATGAAATAGCCGAATATTATTCTACTACCGATTCCAGTTTCAAACAGTTCGAAAAACATGCTGATTATTATTATAAGGTCTTTGCTCTTCATAAAATAAGTAAAGAAGACTTTAAAAGGAGTATTAGTTTTTACCAAAATCATCCTGCCCTTTTAAAACCAATCCTTGACTCATTGCAACACTTTAGTCAACGTTTGCACATCGACACAATTAATAGGAAAACTTATAAGCCGCCTGTAAAGGACACTATGAAACGAAAACTTCCGGTTCCGATTCGTCGTGTATAACTTCATTACAAGAGATCATTTATTTTTGAAACTATTTTTTTATGAACAAAGTATACTCTACTGCTTTTGATGCTTTACATGATGTAGCAGACGGATCAACGATCATGCTTGGTGGATTTGGGCTTTGTGGTATTCCTGAAAACTCAATTAATGCGTTAGCTAAAAAAGGGGTGAGGGATCTAATCTGCATCTCCAACAACGCAGGGGTGGATGATTTTGGATTGGGACTTCTATTAAAAACCAGGCAGGTTAAGAAGATGATGAGCTCGTATGTAGGAGAGAACCAGGAATTTGAAAGGCAGCTGCTGAGCGGAGAACTACAGGTAGATTTAATTCCACAAGGCACGCTTGCTACCCGCATACAGATGGCAGCAATGGGCATTCCTGCTTTTTATACGGCTGCAGGCTATGGAACAGAGGTGGCAGAAGGAAAAGAGGTTCGTGAGTTTAATGGAAAGAGGTATTTAATGGAGCATGCCCTGTATGCTGATTTTGCTATCGTAAAGGCATGGAAGGGCGACAGCTATGGAAATCTTGTCTTTAGAAAAACCACCCGCAACTTTTCTACCTCCATGGCCAAGGCAGGAAGGATAACCGTTGCAGAGGTGGAGGAGTTAGTAGAGCCAGGTGAGCTGGACGGGGATCACATACATGTGGCAAGTGTGTATGTACACCGCATTTTTAAGGGAAGCGGGTATGAAAAAAGAATTGAAAGAAAAACAGTAAGATTTAAGAATAACCAGGATAGTAAGTAATCAGTTTAAATTCCACAGCAATGGCACTGGATAAATACGGCATAGCAAAAAGGATAGCCCGGGAGTTAAGGGATGGCATGTATGTAAACCTTGGAATTGGTATTCCTACACTTGTTTCCAATTATATTCCTCCGGGTTTGTCCATCATGCTGCAATCAGAAAATGGGATGCTTGGAATGGGACCTTATCCAATGGAGGAAGAAGCGGATGCTGATCTTATTAATGCAGGTAAGGAAACTGTGACGATTCTCCCCGGAGGGGCATTCTTTGACTCTGCTGAGAGCTTTGGGATGATAAGGGCGGGAAAGATTGATCTTACTGTATTGGGAGCAATGGAGGTGAGTGAAAGGGGAGATATTGCCAACTGGAAAATACCGGGCAAGATGGTGAAGGGAATGGGAGGAGCTATGGACCTTGTGGCTGCAGCAAGAAATATCATTGTAGCCATGATGCACACCAATCCAAAAGGGGAGTCCAAATTGCTGCCAATGTGCACACTGCCACTAACGGGAGTTGGGTGTGTAAAGAAGATAGTAACCGATCTTGCCGTACTGGATGTAACAGAGGAGGGATTTAAACTCCTGGAAAGGGCACCGGGGGTAAGCATCCAGGAAATTAAAGACAAAACCCTTGGAAAACTCATCGTAGAAGGTGAGGTGAAGGAAATGGAATTGCAAAGTTGATTAACCAAATCCTGTAAAAGCTAATCCACTAAATTGTTTTTAACTGCAAAAAAAACCAGCCCCGCTGTATTCTTACTGCCAAAACGCTCCATCAACCGGTCTTTAATTGCTTCCACCGTTCTTGGACTAATATCCATTTTTTGTGCAATCTCCTGAGCTGTAAATTCCATACAAATAAATTTCAAAACATCCCTTTCCCTGTCTGTTAATGTGATCTCATTATTTAAAGAGGGAATAGCTTTTTGTTTTGCATGGGATTTTTTCAATAGAATTCTGTTGACAAAATTATTAAGATAATACCCCTTCTCATGTACGTCCATTACGGCCCGGCGGATCTCTTGTGGTTCTGCATTCTTCAACAGGTAACCACTGGCGCCATTCTCCATCATGTGTGATACAAAACGGTCGTCCTCATACATACTCAAAACAATAACATGAATATTGGGATGCTGCTTACTGAGAATTCTGGTAGTTTCAATTCCGTCTTTGCCAGGCATACGCAGATCCATTAATACCACATCAGGTTCGCTAGCTACGATCCCCTCTAAAAGCTGTTCTCCATTCTCAGCTTCCAAAACAAATTTGATATTGGTAAAAGGACGAAGTGAAAGAATCACGCCTTTCCGGAAAATTTTATGATCGTCGGCAATAGCAACTTTAATAACTTCCATAACAATTCAGACTAAAGTAAAATTAGGATTAAACTGCTAACGATTCATATGGGTCATCTCTTGGAATATCTATGGTAACCTTGTAATAGGTTTGCGATGCATCTTTTTCAAAAAGAATATTTCCATGGGCCACCTTCAACCTGCTGCTAATATTTTTTAATCCTAAACCAATATTGCTTTTGTTGAGTTTCTCAAAATCTGTCTGCACAATACCTCTTCCGTCATGATGAAGCCTTACAAGGCACGAACCGTTTTGCATGTTTTGAGTGAGATGAATGAAACTGGAATTACTGTGTTTTAAAATATTATTTACGAGTTCCTGCACTACCCGGTAAACAATCAATTCCTTCTCAGGCTTCAAACGGTCCTTATATTCGTGAAAACGACTACTGGCATTTATTTGACCAGAGCCGCTGATCTTTTGAAACATATCATTGACGGCTGATTCCAAACCAAAATTTTTCAACGTTGGAGGCATAAGGCTATGGCTGATGTTCCGGATTAGCTGAATAGTGTCATCTAAAATTTGACGCGCCTGGTATATTGATTGTAATTGCGTTGCTTTATCCTGGTTTACTAAGTTTTCATTCAAATAAAGACGCGCAGTGGCCAACAAGGGACCGGCATCATCGTGCAAATCAGCGGCAAGGCGTTGGCGTTCCTCTTCCTGTAAACGTATAGAAGCGTTCAATAAGATTTTCTGCTGTTGTTGCTCCATTTGCTGGAGCTTGAACTGATAACGAATGACCCTTCGTTGGTGAAATATGATAAAGAGAATGAGGCCAATAGTAAGAACAAGCATTCCAAGGGTACCCATAAAGAGTACAAGGGAAATTCCTTCTTTGGTAGCTTGCAAAAGATACATTGATTAAAAATTATCGATTAGTTCAAAGAATATACTTTGTAATTTATTTTTTCACTTTTTGAATTGTGTGATGCGTAAAGAAGTATGGCTATCGCAAAGAAAATATTTTTAATAATGGAAAAAATATTCGTATAAATCCAGTATTTCCCTACTTCTGAAGCGTCTAACTGACTGGCATAAATGTAAATAAAGAATGAGCCAGCGAGATAAAACATCATACCTAATACAATCCAAAAAGGATATCGGCTATAAACAAATAAAGTTTCGGTGCCTTTCATTTGTTCATATAAATAGTAAAATGAAAAAATTAATATCAGTATAGCTTCTACACCAATTGGGATGGAATCAATCCCTATTACTTTGACTAATAGGTTGTAGATAATTATAAAAATCGCAAAGAAAAAACTGATCCCAATAATAAATTTCCTGAACACGGCATTTTTAATGAATAGAAATAAGATCCAAACAAAAAATGCATATTCAAAGAAGGTGAAGGAAGAATATAGGAAAACTCTTGCAGGTTTATGGTCCAGGTACAACAGACCAATATTGGTTAAAAAATCATAAACGCTATATAATACAATAATCCAAAGGGGTTGAATAGACTTAGTTTTTTTCAAGAAAATGAAAAAAAGTAAACAGGGAAGTAAATCAGAGAAGAAGGCCAGATAATTAAAAAGGTTTTCTATAGTTTTGGTTTTTGCCAAATATAGAAAACCTTTCCTGAAATTGCTAATAACTCAATTATTCAGCCTCCCACCAGCAAATACTAACATCGTTTTGAGGAGGGAAAGCTCTAAATACTTTTTTTGTCATGACAGTAAGTTTTTGTTGTTAACTCTGTAAAAATTGCTTAATAAGTATCGCTTTTCCACAGGTATTTTTTGCTCACGGATGTATGTTTTCTATAATAATTCAGTAAGAACAAGCATTTTAGCTCTACCATTCAGTAAGGATACGAATTAAAAATGGGTAATATTACGCGGCGAACTTAGTAAATATACCATGAAAGATATCAAAAAGTCCGGTAAAAATTTTGAAGGAGAATAGGAAATAGACCTGTTTGTAAAAAGATTGTCAACAGATTGAAACTAAGTGAAAACTATTACTTTAGTATAGTTTCCCACATATATACTGGGCTAATTTAAACATAGAGAAATCTTTACCCAATAGATTCAAATTAATTTTTCGAAATCTCATTTTGAACTTTCAAAATGCTTCGTAGATTTACGAATTAATGAAGTGAATCTACGTTTTGGAAAAATAACAGATAAAGAAAGTTTTCATTACTTTATCTAGCGTACCAAAAAACGTTTAGTTTTACGTTCCGCTTTAGAACTCAATTAATTAAAACCCAATTCCATGACTGCCCAGCAGATAAAAGTATCCATTGCTGACGACCACAAGATCTTTCGTGACGGAATAAAAATGGCCCTGAGAGATAGGGAATACCTCAAAATTTTATGGGAGGCGGAGGACGGACGCGACCTCATGCACAAATTAAGACTGAAACAGCCTGATGTTTTATTGATGGATATTCGTATGCCCGAAGTAGATGGTGTAAATGCTATAGGAATGATCCGCAAGGAATACGATGATATTAAGATCATCATCCTTACCATGTACGATGACCAGGAGATGATAACTAAAATGATGGAAATGGGTGCTAATGCATATTTAACCAAAACCACAGATCCTGAGGAGATTTACCAGGCTATTCTCACATGTATGAACGATGATTTTTATTTCAATGACCTGGTGAACAAGGCAGTATTACTCAAACTTCAACATAAGAAAGCAGTAAAACAATTCTATCCAAACCCGGTAAAATTCTCGGAAAAAGAACTAAAAATATTAAAATGTATTGCGGAGGATAAAACTACAGAGGAAATTTCTAAAGAGGTTTTTTTAAGTCCCCGAACAATTGAGACCATCAGGCAAAATATGAAACAAAAAGTAGGTGCCAAAACCATCGCAGGATTGGTTATGTATGCGATGCGTAACAAGCTCCTGGATTAATTCACTACAATGTCGACTTCTTCACCAAACATCAACAATAGTTTTTTTGAAGGCTTGTACAAACATGCCTGGAAAGGAATTATCCCAACAGGATTAACCGAGGCAGAAGTGGATTTTATCCAGGAAATAGGTGCAATAAAAAATACGGGTAAAATTTTGGACATCATGTGTGGTTATGGCAGGCATGCATTTGAACTGGCTAAAAGAGGATTACAGGTAACTGCCATTGATAATTTACAGGATTACATTGATGAAATTAAAATTAAAACATCGGAACAAAATCTTCCAATTAATGCAATCCACTCCGATATTTTATATGCAAGGCTCAATGAAATTTATGATACAGCGATCTGTATGGGTAACAGTTTTGCTTTTTTTGATAGGGCTGATGCTTTAAAGCTTCTGAAAAACGTTGCTGATCACCTGAAACCTGGGGGAGTTTTGATCATTAATTCATGGATGATTGCAGAAATTGCAATCAAACATTTTAAGGAGAAAGATTGGCACTATGCCGGAGAATATAAATGCATGTTGGAATACAGTTATGGTTTCTATCCTTCGCGAATAGAATCAGAACAAACCATTATTTCTCCGGAAGGGCATGTGGAAACAGTAAAAGGCATCGATTACATCTTTACATTGGATGAATTAGAAGAAATGTTTAATGAGGTCGGACTAAAAACAAAAGATTTATACAGCACGCCCCGGAAAAAAAGGTTTGCACTTGGGGATGGCCGGGTATATATTGTTGCCTCAAAAATTGTTAATTAGAATTCGAGACGATGATCTCATTTCAATTACCAGATATTCAAATAAGTAAATATTGTTTTGTAGAAAAACTAAAAATCAACGGAGGAGTCCTTCAAAAGATCGAGGTTTAAAAACAAAAAAAGTTGACTGTTTATGGAGGGTCGCCTGTGGTTTTCAAAAGTATTGGATTTACAAAAACTTACTGGACGGTTACTTAGGACATTGGATATAGTTGGGCGACGGTCCTTTCAATCAACTTTCTGATACAAAGCTAATTGTTAGTATAAGCGAGCACAAGAGCATTAATGCCCGATTCTCAAGGTTCGGTTTTTACCAAAGCGCTGGTAAGGTTACGCAACAGCACAGTCGTAGGTTTTCCATGGTTTCTAGCCGATGATATTTTTTTTTCTAAGTAATCGTACTTTCCACAATAAAAAATTACGTAGTAGTACTATTCAGATTGCCGGGAGTTTTTACCATATTGCATTCGATTTCAAACCAACGAAACTTTATTTTTTAAAATTTCCTTATGAAAAATCTTGACACGCCAATTAAAGTTGCTATTGCTGATGATCACGCATTATTTCGTACAGGTGTAAAAACATCACTTTCCAGTCACAAGGATATTCAAATGATTGCTGAAGCAGAGAATGGAATGCAGCTGCTTAATCTGCTTAAACACCTTAAACCGGATGTGATCCTTTTGGATATTCATATGCCGATTATGGATGGTTATACAGCTTTGCCAGAGATAAAAAAGCTGTATCCGGATATGAAAGTAATTATGCTTTCAATGAATAACGATCCATCTATCATTACCCGAATGATGGAAATTGGCGCAAATTCTTACCTGACAAAGGAGTCGGACTCAGAGACTATATATTATGCCATTCGCACCTGCTTCGAACAGGAATTTTTCTTCAATGATCTTACCAATAAAGCATTGCTCAATGGTTTACGCATGAAGAAACCTGCAGAAGCTGCAACACCGGAAGTGAATCTGAATGAGAAAGAAGTAACAATACTTAAATTAATGTGTGAAGAAAAAAGCACCAAGGAAATTGCAGATATTGTCGATCTAAGCCCACGTACAGTAGAGGCGATACGCGATAAACTCAAAACCAAAACAGGCGTTAAGTCAATGGCGGGTTTAGTAATGTACGCAGTTAAAGCCGGCATTGTTGAACAAGCTTAAATTTGTTGACAGGAAAAGAATTTAAAAAATATGTATCCCGCTAAATGGTGGGATTTTTTTTAAGATATTTAGCCTTGTATTTCACACCTGGTTCACCTGTACAGTTTATACCCAGGGGGATCCCTCACCTATTCGTTTCATAGGTCATTCCCTCATCTCAGACAATTGGATGCTGCTATTAAAAAAATCTAGTTAACATGTAAATGAGCAACTTGTATTTTTGATCAATGGGTGATTTTGTTTGTTTCAATGGAAAATTTTTACGTGCTACGCAACCTCTATTCACATCACAAAACAGGAGTTTTCGATACGGCGATGGAGTTTTTGAGACCATAAAGGTTTATAAAGAAAAAATTCTTCATGAACAATTGCACTTCGACCGTTTATTTTTAAGTCTGAAAATGCTCCAAATCGAGTGCACCATCAATGTTTCCACGTTATCAAAATTAATTTCAGAGTTAACAACAAAAAACAAATGTGCCGATCTTGGCCGGGTAAGGGTTGCTTTTTTTCGTAATGAACAAAACAGCGCGGAATTTGTTATGGAAACATTTCCCCTAAGTGAAGAAGTTAATCAATGGAACGAAAAAGGATTGGTAGTCGATGTGTATCCTTACTCAAGAAAAAATGCCGATGCATTTTCAAACCTGAAAACTGCTAACTTCCTACCTTATGTGCTTGCGGAATTGTTTGCCAAAGATAGAAGCATCGATGACGGCCTTATTTTAAATGCATTCAATAACCTCGCAGATAGTTCAAAAGCAAATATTTTTTTAATTAAGAACAACGAAATTTTTACACCGGCTTTAAATCAGGGATGCGTGAGCGGTGTATTGAGACGGTTTTTATTAGACGAACTAAAGCAGAATCAATATCGCATTCAACAGGGAGAAATTTCCATTGATCAATTATTGGAAGCCGACGAAGTTTTCCTAACAAATTCAATTTATGATATTCGATGGGTGGAAAAATTCAAAGAAAAAACATATTCGTCAAACCTGGGCTTTTCTATCTATGAGAAAATAATCTCGCCTCTTTATTAATTGCATAGAAGAATGCCTTTATATACTTTCTCTAATCGATCGATTGCTTTTTTACCATCTTCTCCTAAATCCACAGAATAATTATTTACATACAGTTCAATGTGTTGCCGCATCACATTCACATCCATTGCCTGCGCATGTTCTTTTGTAAAAGGAGTTATTTCGGGATAATGTGCAAACGCAAATTCAACACTATTTCTGATCAAATTGCTTATTTGATTCCTTAATTGAACATCAAAAGAACTTTTACAAGCAATACAGGCCAATGGTATGGGAAGTTTTTGTCTTACTTCCCATACCTCGCCGAGATCGCAAATTTTTATAAGTCCCTTTTGTTGATAAGTAAAGCGATTTTCGTGTATAATGACTCCTAAATCATATTTTCCCATTAATACTGCATCTTCAATAGAAGAAAAAAGCAGTGGTGTTTTGTTTTTGGCCATGGGAAAAGCAAAGCTTAATAAAAAGTTTGCCGTAGTTTGCTCACCCGGAATTGCTATACGACAATTCATAATATCTGGTACATTCACCATTCCCCTGGCAACCAACAATGGACCGACGCCTTTCCCCAGCGCAGCCCCTGAATTCAGTATTTCATATTTATTTTTATTGCTGAAAAATGCCGGGAAGCTTAGTTTGCTGATATCCAATTTTCCTTGATTGCCCCACTCATTCAGAGTTTGAATATCTTCCAGGATGACGTCAAATTCGATTCCACCGGTATCAATTTTTTTATTGACCAGGGCATCGAAAATAAAAGTATCATTTGGACACGGAGAAAAACCTAAACTAAGTTTCATGTGTTAAAAAATTTAACAAGAATTCTCATCAACTCCGTATTTAAGTTTGCAATAGCAATATCCATTACCCATTTGGTTTTGTCTCTTTCTCCAACAAAGTTCGATAAGGACCGCATTTGTAAAAAACGAATTCTTTCCTGAAGGGCTACAAAATGTAAAGCTGCTCCCTCCATCGACTCTACAGACGCATTTAATTGATTTTTATAATACGCAATACGTTTCCCGTTAGTGCTGATTTCATTTACGGTAACTCCATTAACAATTTTTAAGCCGGTCGATTTGAGTGTATCGACGTTGTTAGAAAGTTTTCCGTCCTTCCAGGGAAAACTATTTTTATCAAGCAGCCTCAAATCGAATAATGTTTTAAATGTTCGGTTTTCTTCTACTCCCAGGTCACCGATATTTTCATTTTCAACCAAAACAATTTTCGTTAGTGGCAGGTTTTCATTCAGGCACCCTCCAAGACCGGCTTGTAAAATAAAATCCGGTCTTTTGTTTAAAATAGACTTAGTTAATGAGTAAGTTGTTGCCATCATTCCAACTCCTGTAATTAAAATATCGACGTTCTGAACATTTTCTTTTCGTATAAATTCAATGGCCGGTCTAATCTCTAATTCAGTGGAAGCACAAAGTAACAGCTGCATCCTTCAAAATTAAAGGATGAAAAGAATATCGTAAGTGTGTTAGCTTTCAGAAATTAAAAGGACTATAATTTCACAATGGTTCATTTCAGCGCACAACAATTAGTTTTGTAAATTCAACTTTACTATGAATAAAAAAGTAGCTGTTTTTAGGCGCGAACACTTTAATGCTGCCCATCGATTGTATAGAAAAGATTGGAGCGATGACCAAAACATGGCTACGTTCGGTAAATGTAGCTTACCTAATTTCCATGGACACAATTATGAACTGGAAATAAAACTAGTTGGGGAGATTGATCCTGACACCGGTTTTGTTATGGATCTTAAACAACTATCTGATCTGGTGAATGATATAGTAATTGAAAAATTCGATCATAAGAATCTGAATCTTGACATTGAAGAATTCAGGCAATTGATCCCAACCGCTGAAAATATTGCAGTAGTTATCTATGAACTCCTACGCCCGCATATTCGACCTTCGTTAGAGTTATTTGTTCGTCTATTTGAAACACCACGCAACTATGTAGAATACCCTGCGTAATTATATTGGAAATCCTAAATGGAAAAATAATATGGCTTACAGTAAAAAAGAGGATTTTGATAAAAACACCACCGAAGATTTAATAAAGCAGTTTCAGAATGTAATTGGTTTGCTGGGAGAAGATACTCAACGTGAGGGTTTGCAGAAAACCCCACAAAGAGTTGCTAAAGCCATGCAATTTATGACGCAAGGTTATAAGCAGGACGCGATTGCAATTTTAAATAGTGCAAGATTCAGAGAAGAAATCAGCGAGATGGTGATTGTGAAAGATATTGAATTGTACTCAATGTGCGAACATCACATCCTTCCATTCTTTGGAAAGGCACACATAGCTTACATTCCTAATGGTTACATTACCGGATTGAGTAAACTGGCAAGAGTAGTTGATGTTTTTTCGCGGCGGCTACAGGTGCAGGAAAGGTTAACTACTCAAATACTCTCTGCAATTAAAGAAAGTCTGAATCCCCTTGGGGTGGCGGTGGTAATAGAGGCTAAACATTTATGCATGATGATGAGGGGCGTGCAGAAACAAAACTCCGTTACAACTACATCAGCTTTTGATGGTGAATTTTTAAATAACCACGTTACACGTAATGAATTTTTGAAATTGATTTCTGCAAGATTGAGTTAATGCGAGAATATTGATGCTCAAATCTTATGAAGGCAAAACAAAATACTGCGAGTAGCTTACATTTGGCGTTTAATTGGACTTATGAAACATGCATATGTATTTCCAGGTCAGGGTGCGCAGTTTACGGGAATGGGAAAAGGACATTATGAGACCAGTTCTTTTGCAAAGAAAATTTTTGAGCAGGCCAATGATATTTTGGGTTTTCGCATATCGGATGTAATGTTCAATGGAACAGAGGAAGATCTGAAGCAAACGAGGATTACGCAACCTGCAATATTTCTCCATTCTATCATTGCATATAAAACAATCGAGAATGCAAAACCTGATATGGTTGCCGGACATTCTCTGGGCGAATTTTCAGCTCTGGTAGCCAATGGAACGTTGAGTTTTGATAAAGGACTTCAACTGGTAAGTCTTCGGGCCCAGGCTATGCAAAAAGCCTGCGAGCAAAGCCCATCCACAATGGCAGCTGTATTGGGTTTAGCTGATGAAAAAGTTGAGGAAATATGTAAAGAAATTTCGAGCGAAACCGGCGAAGTGGTTGTTGCAGCCAATTATAACTGTCCGGGTCAATTAGTGATTTCCGGAAGCATCAGAGGTGTTGAAATTGCCTGTGAAAAATTAAAAGCGGCCGGTGCAAAACGAGCATTGGTTCTGCCTGTCGGCGGTGCTTTTCATTCTCCTTTGATGGAGCCTGCACGGTGGGAACTGAAAGAAGCAATTGAGTCTACGAATTTTCATACGCCTGCCTGCCCTGTTTATCAAAACGTGGTTGCGAAAGGAGTGATTGATAAAAATGAGATCAAACAAAATTTAATAGATCAATTAACGGGCGCAGTTAGGTGGACACAATGCGTGCAGGCAATGATTGCAGATGGAGCAACAAGGTATACTGAATGCGGTCCCGGAAAAGTGTTGCAGGGATTGATTTTAAAGATTAATAAAGATGTAAATGCAGAATCGGTGAGTTAACTCATGGTTTTTGTTTTAAAACGTGATTCCGCAATTTACCCATTCACTATCAAATGCCGCATCGTATTTCTTATAGAAATTAATTGCAGGTTCATTCCATTCCAGTACCTGCCACATAATGCCATTTAATTTTTTACGCTGTGCTTCGTTAATCAATTGATCAAACAATAATTTGCCCAATCCTTTCCCTCTCATTTCTTCGGTAATATAAAAGTCTTCGAGGTACATGCGCTGCCCTTTCCATGTACTGAAACGAATATACCACAAAGCAAAACCCTGCACCTTTCCGTCAACTTCGGCAACAAAAGCCCACCAAATCGGACGGCTTCCAAAACCACTTTTTTCAAAATGTTCCAAGGTAACAGTAACTTCTTTTGGAGCTCTTTCATACACTGCCAGTTCCTTTACCAATTCTAAGATCCTTTTACAATCTTCTCTAACCGCTTTACGAATTTTTATTTCCATGACACGAATTTTATACGAATTACGAACTGGGGTTATTTTAATGCCTGTTCAAGATCGGCAATAATATCTTCGCTGTTCTCAATGCCAACATTCATGCGGATCAATCCGTCAGTGATACCATATTTCTCTCTTTGTTCTTTTGGAACTCCAAAATGCGTCATCGAAGCAGGATGACAAAGTAGGGTGTCGACTGTGCCCAGCGAAACAGTTCTTATGCACATTCTTAGTTTATTCATAAAATCAATGCCGCCTTGCAAGCCATTTTTTAACTCAAAGCTCAACATGCCACCAGAGCTTTTCATCTGTTTCATGGCCACAGCATGATCAGGATGAGAAGGTAATCCTGCATAATTCACTTTACCTACTGACTGGTGTTGTTCCAAAAATTCCGCAACTTTCATTGCGTTCTCACAATGACGGTCCATCCGTATTTCCAAAGTTTTTATACCCTGTATCAGCAAAAAAGCATCGAACGGATTGGAATTACCGCCAAGCAAGCGTTGGATTTTAGTTGCTTTTGTTTTCATGAATTCAAGGTCTCGTCCCAGTAAAATTCCGCCAATAGCTGTTCCATGTCCATTTAAGAACTTTGTTGTTGAATGCACAATAAAATCAACACCGTATTTAAAAGGCTGCTGCAGGTAAGGCGTTGCAAACGTATTATCACACGCCACTTTAACGCTGTGCTTACGGGCTATTTTCGAAAGTTCCTCAATGTTTACACATTGTATAGTTGGATTAGCAGGCGTCTCGAGATACATCAGTTTAATAGTCTTGTCTTTTTTAATGATGTCTTCCACCTTATCTGTTTGTCGCAGATCCACAACAATTGTCCCAATACCAAGATTGGGAAATAGCTTATGAAGAATTTCATCAGTACCACCATACAATGAAAAATGAGTAAGCACCTTATCTCCTTGTTTCAAATTTGATAAAAGCAAAGTTGAAATAGCAGCCATTCCGGATGCATGTAAAATTGCTTTTGCTTCAATATTCAAATGAAAAGTTTCAAGTGCAGCAATTCTTTGCTCAGCTTCTGTAAAAGTTGGATTACCCCAGCGTGAGTAAATGTATCCTTCTTCTTCGCCCGAAAAGCGCTTCATGCCCTGCTGCGCCGTATCATAAACGAATGTGCTTGAAGCATAAATGGGAGTTTGATGAGCATAATTAGGGTCTTCCCCATGTTCTGCATGTATGGCGGCTGAACCAAAACCCTTCAGTGGAAAATTTTTATCCATTTGATGAACCCGTTTTTGTTAATTCGTTGTTTGAAAATGGGTGTCAAAAGTATTTAGAATTATAATGCCCATGGATGAAATAAATTCAACATAATGAAAGAGGTTATTTCCCAACTGTCTGCTTATAACATTTGGGCCAATCAACTGTTGCTCGATACCATTAATCAATTAACGGAGGAACAACAAACGCAAGAGCTGCCAAGTAGCTTTAAAAGTTTGTATAAAACCATTCTGCACATGCTGGATGCAGAAAGCCTCTGGTGGCAGCGGATGAAATTGCAGGAACGTTTTAATAGACCGAGTGATGATTTTTCTGGTGACATGAAGGAGCTGTCCCACAATCTTCTGCATCAGAATCGTCAATGGCACGAATGGGTTAATAACGCAAATGAGCATCAACTCGAACACGTGTTTCTTTATCAAAATTCAAAGCGCGAGCAATTTAAACAACCCATATATCAAATGCTGGTGCATATGTTTAATCATGGAACTTATCATCGTGGGCAATTGGTGAATATGTTACGACAGGTGGGAGCAGAAAAAGTACCCAAGACTGATTTTATTGAATGGAGCAGAAGAAGATAATGACCCTTAAAATGCCCAGTTAAAATCGCAAATTGCCAATTCAATCAAGAAACCCATTTCACCAGGGTTGCACCCCAGGTAAATCCGCCACCAAACGCGGCCAATACAATATTTTCTCCTTTGTTTAGTTGATGGCGCCACTCCCATAGACAAAGTGGAATAGTTGCGGCGGTGGTATTTCCATACCGCTGGATGTTCAGCATTACTTTGTCATGAGAAAGACCCATCCGGTTAGCAGTTGCATCAATGATTCTTTTGTTTGCCTGGTGCGGAACCAGCCATGCGATATCGTCTCCGGTTAAGTTGTTTCTTTCTAAAAGCTCCGCACTCACATCGGCCATCCCTTTTACCGCAAATTTGAATACGGCCTGCCCCTCCTGGTATATGTAATGTTCCTTGTTAGCAACCGTCTCCGCAGTTGCGGGGCGCAAAGAGCCACCTCCTTTCATATGCAGATAATCTTTTCCGCTTCCATCGCTTTTCAAAATACTATCCAGTATTCCAAAACCTTCATGATTCGGTTCTAATAAAACTCCTCCGGCACCATCGCCAAAAATGATACAAGTCTGTCGATCACTGTAGTCTACGATAGCACTCATCTTGTCGACCCCGATAACAACAACTTTTTTATAGCGGCGGCTTTCAATGAAGGTAGCACCAACAGTAAGGGCATATAAAAAACCAGAACAGGCCGCACTTAAATCAAATCCCCAGGCATTTTTAGCTCCAGCCTTGTCAGCTACAATATTTGCTGTAGCGGGAAAAACCATATCGGGAGTAACGGTGGCACATATGATACATTCTATTTCTTCGGGATGAATTCCTCTCTTTTCACATATTTGATGAATGACAGGAACAGCGAGATCAGATGAACCTTTGCCTGGTTCGTTTAAAATTCTTCTTTCTTCAATTCCAGTTCTGGTACGAATCCATTCATCGTTGGTTTCAACCATTTTTTCCAGGTCAAAATTGGTTAGCCTTGTTTCGGGAACATAACCTCCAACAGCAGTTATTGCTGCGTTGATCTTCGGTGTAAGCGGCATCATCAAAAATTTGGTCGCAAAGATAGTGAAGGTGCCAGGTAACATGGGGAAGCACTTCATTCTCAAAAGTTGATAACAAACTCATTACTTTGCGGAGTTATGATTGCATTTCTCAAAGGGCAGTTCGTTAATAAAACTCCTTCCTACATTTTGATCGATGTTAACGGTGTTGGCTACGAGGTTCAGATAAGTTTAAACACCTATTCGAAAATACAGGACAAGAGCGAAGGAATTCTTCAAACTCATCTTATCGTCCGCGAGGATGCACATGTCCTTTTTGGTTTTTTCGACCTTGCTGAAAAAGAAATGTTTCTACATTTAATCGGAATATCTGGGATTGGCGCCAATACTGCCCGCCTAATGCTTTCTTACATGAAGCCTGACGAATTGAGCAGAGCCATAGTACAGGGCAATTCGAGATTATTAGAAAGTATTAAGGGCATTGGCCGTAAAACCGCTGAACGAATAGTAGTAGAACTTCGCGATAAATTGACCAGGCAGCCAGTAGATTCCACTGTAAATATTTCGACCTGGCAAGGCAATACTTTACAATCCGATGCGTTAAATGCTCTGATTGCACTAGGCATCAACAGGCAAGCTGCAGACAAAGCCATTCAAAAAGTGCTGGAGCAGGACCCTGGGACAGGAGTGGAACTATTAATAAAGAAGGCATTACAGATCCTCTAATCCGTGCGTAAACCGAAGTGAAAAATTAGAATTGGCTGCGAAATTTACCCATAAACTCTTTGCGCTTTTAACTGCTTGCGTACTTTCAGCCTTGACAATAAAGGCAGAGGCTTCTCCTTTTCAAAATAAAGATACTTCCCATCCTTTACGCGACAGGTACGGCGATCCTTATACTTACCCAAGTCGAAATAGTTTTGATTTGAAGGATACCGGCTACATTAAAAGGTCTGTCGAATACGATCCGGAAACAAAACAATATTATATCATCGAGAAAATAGGGGACAAGTATTACCGGGCCCCCGCCACTTTTACAAAAGAGGAGTTTTTAAGAATCCAGGGTCGTAAAGATGAAGTGGATTATTTCCGTCAAAGGGCCAATCTGCTTTCAGACCTTAATCGCAGAAGCTATAAGCCGAAATTTGGATTTAGTAAGGACTGGATGAATCGGGTTACCGGTAACAGCAAAGTTGAAATCAAACCAACAGGCTATGTGGATATTGCCGCCGGTTACCAGGGGCAAAAAATAAAAAATCCGGTTTTGCCTGAAAGAGCAAGAAACACCGGTGGGCTGGATTTTGACATGAATGCACAGTTCCAGGTAGATGCCAGCATTGGCGATAAAATTCATCTTCCCATCAATTACAACACGCTCGCCAATTTCGATTACGAAAATCAACTAAAACTTGATTATCGTGGGAAGGATGACGAGATATTGAAGGAATTTCAGATGGGTACTGTAAATTTTGCTACAAGAGGAACCCTGATTCAAGGGGCACAGTCCTTATTTGGTATTAAAACCCAGTTACAATTTGGTAAGTTATATTTAACAACTATCATAGCAAATCAACGATCGCAAAGGCAAACTCTCGGGTTACAGGGCGGCACTTCTTCACAAATGTTTGATGTCAGGGCGGATGAATACGAAGAAAATAGACACTTCCTCATGGCTCAAAAGTTCAGAAAGGATTATAATCAGGCAATGAGTACCCTACCGGTCGTACGTTCTAACTTCCAGATATTAAGAGTTGAAGCCTGGGTAACAAACCGCATAGGCGCTACAACGGATACCAGAGATGTTGTTGGTTTTATGGACCTGGGCGAAAGCAATCCATTTAACGCGAACTGGGCAGTCCCAGGTGGTGACCAGTTGCCAGGCAATAACGCCAATTCACTTTATCAAACCTTGCTGAACGCAGGAGCAGTTGCCAGGAATTCAACCCGGGTACAATCATATCTGAATGGATTAAATGGTATGCAACCCGTTCAGGAGTTTGAAAAAACTTTTGCCCGCAAACTACAGCCAAGTGATTTTTATTTTAATCCGCGGATAGGTTTTATTTCTCTTAATCAACCATTGCAACCCGATGAGGTATTGGCAATAGCTTATCAATACACATATAACGGTAGGGTTTACCAGGTTGGCGAGTTTTCCCAGGACGTACCTCCAGATAGTACGGGCAATACTACCAAGGTGCTCTTTCTAAAATTACTAAAGGCAACTTCGCAACGTCCCAATCTTCCCATTTGGGATTTGATGATGAAAAACGTTTACAGTGTTGGGTTTGGACAACTGGAAAGGCAGGATTTTAAATTGGACGTTTATTATGAAGAACCCAGCACAGGCACAAAAAAATATTTACCGCCTTCAATAAACAATACAAATCAGGTACAAGCTGGACTACCGTTAATTCAGCTGTTGAACCTCGATCGTTTAAACAATCAGAATGACCCGCAACCGGATGGCGAATTTGACTATGTAGAGGGGTATACAGTTATCTCGTCCCAAAGTCGCATCATCTTCCCGGTGCTGGAACCTTTTGGTCATGACCTGGACTCGGCAGTAATACCTTCTGAAAGGGTGAATTATTTGTATTACCCGCTTTATGATACCATTAAAGCCATAGCCCAGAATTACACAAAACTGGATCGATTTAAATTAATAGGCCGATCAAGATCGGCAGCTGCGAATGCAGACTATCAACTCGGATTTAACATACCACGTGGTTCCGTTACCGTAACTGCAGGGGGCCAGGTTTTACAGGAAAATATCGACTACGAGATCAATTATGATTTAGGTACTCTACATGTAATCAACCCCGCAATTGTCAGTTCAGGTATACCTGTACGAATACAGTTTGAGAACAATGCCACCTATGGGTTGCAGACCAAAAATTTCATGGGGGTTCGTTTTGATTATCTCGCCAACCAGCATCTTTCTTTAGGAGGAACGGCAATACAGTTAAGTGAACGTCCATTCTTTACCAAACAGTCCTATGGAGAAGATCCAATTAAGAACAGAATGTACGGGGTGGATTTTGATTATCGTAATGATGCGCCCCGTATATCAAAATGGCTGGATAAACTTCCATTTTATTCTACCAAGGCTAATTCCTCTATTGCTGCTTATGGCGAAGTAGCTTATTTGGATCCAGGGCATGCCAAGCAAATTGGAAAGGGCAGCGATGGTGCCAGTTTCGTTGATGATTTTGAAGGAACCCGTAGCAGTGTTGACCTGCGATTCCCTTTAATCAGTTGGAACCTGGCGTCGATTCCCCAGGGAAATGGGATGTTCCCGGAATCGCAATATAGTGATAGCCTGGTAAGCGGCTACAGGCGTGCAAAGCTGGCGTGGTATAATATTGAACAAAGATTGCAGGAAAGAAGAGACAATGATAACCCACTTCGGAATAATATCGCTGAGTTGACCAAGCCTGAAACACGGATGGTTTATCAATCGGAAATTTTTCCCAAACGCAGTACAGATATCGGCCAGGCTGTTTTGACAACGTTTGATATGGCCTATTATCCTAAGGAAAGAGGCCCTTACAACTTTGTGGCTGATCCCTCTAAAATAAACCCAAACGGGTCTTTGATTAACTCAAAAGAGTCATGGGGTGGTATTATGCGTAATATTGACCAAACGGATTTTGAAACAAGCAATATTGAATTCATTGAGTTCTGGGTGATGGATCCTTTCCAGTATAATAACCGTAACCCGCAAGGCGGCGAATTATATTTCGATCTTGGAAATATTTCAGAAGATGTTTTACGTGATGGCCGACGTTTATATGAGAACGGATTGCCTACACCAGCGAATAATGTGCCTATTGATCAATCTGTTTGGGGACATATTCCGAGAAACCCGATGCAGGTGACAAATGCTTTTAGCAACGAACCTGCAGACAGGCCTTTCCAGGATGCAGGTTTAGATGGTTTAACAGATACTGCAGAACAACGACATTTCTCAGATTATCTCAACCAAATCAGAACGGTCCTCAATCCATCCGTTTTTCAGAACGCATCGAACGATCCTTCACAGGATAATTTTAAAGGTTATCGCGATCCATCTTTTACATCAAATGATGGGATACTGCTTCGCTATAAAAATTTCAATAGTCCGCAGGGTAACTCCCCGGTAGCTACTCAAGGCGATGAATTTAATGCATTCACTTTGTATCCCGACCAGGAAGAATTGAATAGGGATAACACGATGAATGAAGTGGAAGAATATTTCCAGTACCGTGTTCCATTATTCCCCGGGATGAATATTCTTAACAACCCTTACATAACTGATGTCAGGAAAGTACAGGCTAACCTTGCCGATGGTTCCAAAAGACCAGAGACATGGTATTTGTTCCGTGTTCCAATAAAAGATTTCCAGGCAAGAATTGGCAACATCCCCGACTTCAAATCCATTCGTTTCATTCGAATGTTTATGACCGGTTTCCAGGATACTTCTGTTTTACGTTTTGCTAAACTGGAATTGGTAAGAAACCAATGGAGAAAATTTACCTACGATCTTGATTCGACAGGTTTAAGTCCGGCATTGCCTTTCCCTGATCCTGTAAAGCTTGACATACTTGCCGTAAATATTGAGGAGAATGATCAGCGTACACCTATACCATATCGCCAACCACCGGGAGTTGAACGGCAGCAGCAATTGAGTAACAATAATGTACAATTGTTTTTGAATGAGCAGGCCATCAGTGTAAGAGTGCAAGGTTTGCCAAAACAAAAAATGCGTGGCGTATTCAAAACCTTAAATCTTGACCTTCGTCCTTACGGGAAGCTTTCTATGTTCATTCATGCCGAATCATTAAATAACCCAGGTAACGACATAGCTAACGGTGCTGCAAATGCTGTTATTCGTATCGGAACCGATTTCACGAATAATTATTATGAGATACGCATTCCATTAAATATCACTCCATGGGGAGCAAGAGATTCAGCTTCCATATGGCCATCAATAAATAACCTGGATTTTGATCTTAATGAACTTACCGATCTAAAGATCCGGCGTAATAGCAGTACTACCGCTATTAACAGTTATTATTCAGAAACAAAAGCAGATGGCAGGCGTTATGCCATTTTCGGCAACCCCAATTTAGGGGAGGTGAGGGGAATGTTCATGGGAGTGGAAAATGCAAAGAAAGAAATCCTGGACGCAGAACTTTGGTTTAATGAATTGCGTCTTACGAAAATGAATGAGAATGGAGGATGGGCTGCATTAGGCAGGGTGGATATACGATTGGCCGATCTCGGTTCTCTTACGTTAAGCGCCAATTACAGAAGTGTAGGTTTTGGTACCATTGAGCAAAGAGTCAATGAAAGAAGCAAGGAAGATTACCTTACCTGGGACGCAGCAACCAGCCTTGATCTTGGCAAATTAACTCCCAAGCATATCGGGTTACAAATTCCTGTGTATGCTGGTATCAGTAAAACCACCAGCAAGCCTCAATTTGATCCTTTGGACATGGATTTACGTTTGAAGGACAAAATCAATAGTGCAAAAAATGCTCATGATGCTGATTCAATAAAAACCCAGGCAATTGATCAAACCACGATAAAGACTGTAAACTTTACCAATGTAAGAAAGAACAAGACCAATGGGAAAAAACCTAAGTTGTTAGACATTTCTAACGTTGATCTCAATTATAATTACACTCACCAGGAAAGAACCAGTCCAATCATTGAATTGGAGGACATCAAAAAAACTCGGGCGGCAATTGGTTATAATTATGCACCCCAGCCAAAATTTATTGAACCGCTCAAAAATTCAATCAAATCAAAATCGCCGTGGTTGGCATTGGTAAGAGATTTTAATTTCAATTATGTGCCCTCTTTGATTTCTGTGAAAGCAGATTGGTTCAGGCAATTTGGAGCATCCCGGTCACGTAATATCGGTACATCATTCAAACTTCCTGAAACCTATAACAAATTCTTTTATTTCGATCGCTATTACAATTTACGTTGGGACTTTACCCGCTCCATCAGCCTGGATTTTATGGCTGTTAACAATGCCAGGGTAGACGAACCATTTGGACGCATTGATACGAAGGAGAAAAAGGATTCCATTCAAAAAAATTTCTGGTCCGGTGGACGCAACACCCATTACCATCATGAGGGTACTTTGTCTTATAATTTGCCTACCTCAAAATTGCCCATATTGGATTGGACCACCATTCGTGCAACCTATACAGCAAAATATGACTGGCTGGCAGGATCATTACTTGATCGTGAATTAGGTAACACATTGCTTAATGGTCAAACAATAAATCTTACCAGTGATCTTGATTTTGAAAGACTGTATCAAAAATCAAAATTCCTTCGCTCGGTATATAGTGATGCGCAAGAACAAAAACAACCCAGGCAAAAGCCACAAAAAGATAGTACAGGAAAGAAGATAAAAATCAAGAACCCCAACCAATTATATCATGTTGGAGATGTTTCGAAGGCTTTGGCAAAACTGGTAACGTCTGTAAAACGAATTAGTCTTCAGTACAATGAGGACTTAGGATCCTTACTCCCTGGTTATCTGGATAGCACAAGAATACTGGGTATGAATTTGCAGAGTGGAAATCCCGGATGGAAATATGTATTCGGATATCAGCCTGACACCACGGATATTAATCAATTAGCTGCGAAAGGCTTATTTACACGCAGCCAGATATTTAACCAATTAATTCAACAGAGATATAACCAGCACATTAATGCAACTGCCCTCCTTTCTCCACTACGTGATTTAAATATTGACATTATCTGGGATAAAACCTATGATAAGAATTATTCTGAATTGTATAAGGACACAACTGGCCTTTCAGGGCTGCGCCGGTTCAATCCTTACACAACCGGAAGTTTCAGCGTGAGCTATGTTGCGTTCCAAACACTGTTTGAGAAATTTGATCCCAATCAAATCTCTGAAACATTCAGGCGCTTTGAATCTAACCGTGCCATTCTATCGAAACGATTAGGTGAATCCAATCCTACAAGCACATATGATCCCGCTACCGGATATTATTCAGGTTACGGGAGATATGCCCAGGATGTGTTGATACCGTCTTTCCTTGCAGCTTATACTAATAAAGATCCGTTTAGCATTCCGCTTGTTAAAAACACCAATGCCAATCTTCGTTCTAACCCGTTTTCAGGTTATAATCCCAAACCAAACTGGAATGTAACCTATAACGGGTTAACGAGAATTAAAGGGTTGGAGAAAATATTTACCAGTTTTACATTGCGGCATGGGTATAACAGTACATTAGGCATGAATAGCTTCACAACCTCATTATTATTCGAGGACTATTTCCTTGGAGCAGGAATTCCGAAATTTATTGATCCGGCCACCGGAAATTATGTCCCGTATTTTCTGCTTCCTAATCTTACAATTACCGAGCAATTCAATCCAATGATTGGTTTTGATGCGACTTTCACAAACCAGGTCTCGACCCGATTTGAATACAAGAAATCACGTACGTTAAGCTTAAGCCTTGTCGATTATCAATTGGCAGAAAATAATTCAACTGAATACACGATAGGTGCTGACTGGAGAAGAAAGGGCTTGCCACTTTTCCAAAATGTAAAGATCGGCAAGAAGGGAAAGAAACTTGATAACGATGTTACTTTCCGATTCGATTATAGCTTCCGTGATGATGCTACTGCCAATACAAAACTTGACCAGAATACATCTTTTGGAACAGCAGGACAGAAAATAATACGCGTTGCACCTTCAATTGATTATGTTGTGAATAATCGTGTTCAGCTTAAATTCTATTTTGAGCAGAATAAGGTCATTCCAAAAATAGCCACGAGTGCTCCAATCACCACAACGCGGGCTGGCGTGCAGGTTCGGGTTTCACTGGCACAGTAACCAGGCATGCATTATCAGCGTACAGCCATTAGTTTTGCAGATATGGAGATAGTTGAAGCTGCTTATTTGATCAGTAGCCCATCAGTTGATAAATGTCCCAAGCCTGACAGGCCGGAATATGCGTTTATAGGAAGAAGCAACGTGGGAAAATCCTCGCTGATCAACTTGCTGACCAATAAAAAGGAGCTTGCAAAAATCTCGTCCTCTCCAGGTAAAACACAGCTGATCAATCATTTTACAGTTGAATCGAATGACAAAAAACAATGGTACCTCGTTGACCTGCCGGGTTACGGTTATGCAAAGCGTTCGCAAAGCCAGCGCAAAACATGGCAAAAAATGATTGAAGAATACATTAAAAAACGTGAAAACCTGTATAATCTATTTATATTAATCGATAGCCGTCATGAACCGCAAAAAATCGATCTGCAATTTGTAAACCAGTTAGGAGCCTGGAAAATTCCCTTTGCGATCGTTTTTACAAAAGCCGATAAAAGCACACAAAAAGAGGTGGCGGGCAACGTTCATGATTTTTTAAAGCAGCTAACCGAAACATGGGAAGAATTACCACCACATTTTGTAACATCAGCAATTAAACGAACGGGTTCGAAACAAATGTTGAATTTTATCGCAGAACTTAATATCTTGTTTTACGATAACCAAACCGGATAGCATAAAATGATGATTTATATAGCTGCGCGTTTAAAAAGGCTTATGAAAAGACCACTGATGGAAAAGGGTTTTGTGATTATATTATTTGTATTGGTAATGGTGGCATTTTCGTTTGCCCAAAGGGATACCCGGAAAGCATTGGAAAAATATGATACAGAAAATACTGTAGACATTTCTAAAAAAACAATTGATTATACTGCAGAAGCATCACAGACGACAACAACCGCAATCAAAGCAACACGCAACTAAGCGGCCTTTTTTATTGTATGGTTTCCTGCCTTTAATAGTGTTACTGCTTCACTTCAATGTATATGGCCAGATCGATCAGACGAAAGTGGATTCACTCGCTAATTATATTGATTCTTCTACGAAAGCGCACAGGTACAGGCAGGATAGTTTTAATAAGGTGCAGGACAGTATTTATCACTCCGCGATAAATTCCGACAGCTCCAAAAATCAATTAACTGACCCAACTGGAGAAATAACCAGGACCAATTCAACAACTATACTCTTAGTGATTTGCGTAATGCTTCTTGTGGCTGGCATTATTGTATTGGCCGGTAGAAGAAAAACAAAACCTTAGTTTACCACTTTATTGGCGCAACTACTACTAGCAAAAGCCTCCGGTTTTGCTTTAAATGCAAAGCCCATTCCAAGGATGTAACCCATTGCTTCTTTAAGTGCATCGTTGCTTTTAAAGTGCGGATTCGTATTGATGTCGGCATGCACCTCCATATCCACATTATATAAAGTAAAAAGATTGCACAACTCATATGCAATCTCTATACTTTTTGCTACTTCCACCAGCATTCGTTCTTTTATGGAAAACTGCTGCCTTGTCTTTTCGTTATGAATAAACATGAAGCCTCCATGGCCTTCACGCAGAAAAACAATTACTGTAGCAAATTCGGTTTCCTGGCCCTTTACCTGGGAGTCGGTGCCAATGCATACTTTTAATTTGTAGCCTGCCCTGGTTTCCTTTCTGATGGCTTGTTCCACAGCATCATAAACAGGAAGACCGAGAGGCTCACCATTAAATTTTCTCCATTTAATCATAGAAAAAGGTTTTTACAAATTACGGAAAAACCCCGAGTTACAAAATAGGCCCGGTTATAGTAAATGCTGAAGGTCGATCTACGCATTCAAGAGATCGTAAAATAGTTTAAGTCCCCTGAGATGGGCGAAGCACCCATATCCACTTCTTATTTCAAGTATTATTACTTGCAATATTTATAGTGTTCCACTACTGGCTTTCTTCGAATTTTAACATCAATTAATGTAGCTGAAACTATTTGTTATTGCTTCATAAATTTTTCTACATACTGTTCTTTTCCATTACTGAATTGCATAACATACACTCCATTGGTTAAGCCTGTAGTTGTAATGCTATTGATGCCCGCAGGCAGCCTTCCTTTGGCAGCTGTGTTTCCACTATAATCAATTAGTGTATAAACAACAGGCCTGGGGCAATTAATCGTCACCACATGCCGAACAGGATTATTAACGATGAAAGGTTTGATGATTGTATTACGCAAGACAATAACGTTAGAAAAATATTGTTTGTGATTATCAAAGAGTACACTCACCCGGTAGTAGTGTATATCGTTATCATTGGGTTGATAAATATATTTTCTCGTAGTTGAAGCTAACGAATTCAAAGGTTGGAAATTTCTGCCGTCAAAAGATACTTCCAAAATCTGCTTAACAATTTTTTCATCAGCTTCGACGATCCAGTTAAGATTATGCTTGCCCTCGGAACTTATTCCTTTTAGCTCTAAACGATGTAGGGGTAAAACGGTAGCTGTCGAATAGAATGCAGCCAGCGTATACGATCCAAGACTTGCATAGTCGGATGCATAGATATTCCCACTACTCTGAACACGCAAATAATAAGTACCTGCATCCAGTAGGGTATCTATGGTTGCATTTAACAAAAGATCTGGATTGTACGTGTTTAACATTGTTTGGCTGCTAGATAACAAATCAATTTTAACATCAAGGTTAGAACCATTATAGCCAGTTCCAAAATTGTAAGCGTTAGCATCCAGGTGGAAGATACCACGCACAGGCATGGTAAATTTAAAGGCATCTTTATCGGTGGTTTTTTCAATAATTCCATCAATCGAAAATGCACTGTTGACAAAATTTAGCTGTGTCGTGCCCGTGCCTAAACTATTTGAATAATCATCCGTTCGATAGCCTATGCCATTGCCCATACCCGTAATAATAGAAAGGTCATCCTGATAGTTGGAACATCCCCATGGATTTGATCCATTGTGCCATACTGTAAAATTCCTATAGTAACCCACACCCATAATAGGGGCCCATGCAATTTCCCCGGCCCCTTTTCCCGCATTGTACTCCTCGGTTTTATTGCAATACGTGTCATAGGCTGACTGGTGATTCAATCCTAATGAATGTCCTATTTCATGCGATGCTGCTTCTGAAATATATTTTGTTCGGTAATTTAAAAGGGCAGTAAATACAAAGCATGGCGTGTTATCTCCCCATGAAAAGGAGTTAATGTAAGAGACCCCACCAGCCAGTCCATACCAGGCAGATGTCACGGTAAAAACTACACGCATTCTTTGACGTGCAGGCGCTGACCAGTATTGCATTGAATCCGTTGTGATATTAAGGTTGAATGGCCTGAAATCTTCTGCCACACGATTGAAAATTTCACTTATCTGCGTATTTGTTAGATTGCCGGGCCCAAGAGTTAAAGGGCCACTATAATTCCAACTGGTTCCTTCAATAAATTGTCCGTCAAAATCCAGGTAAACAGTGGCACGAGCTGAAGGATAACTATTGTAAACAGGAATTTGTGAATAGGATTGGCCTGAAAGGAATACTCCAAAAAAACAAAGCGTTAAATTAGTTATGGATGCGGTTTTCATGTTTTGGATTTGGATCGTATTGGAAATGGAGCAAACTCAATTATTCTCGCACCATTTCATAAAAATTCCTTTTTTGTAAAAAATACTGGTCATTCTCTTTTACAATTTCATAAGCGTCACTGCTGCTCATGCTTACTATACGGCCCTGGTAAACAAAACTCCCATCAGTATTTATAACCTTAGTAAAAGTGAGTATTGCTTCTTGCCTTGTTGATGATCGTATCACCAACGATCTTACGGCAGATCTATCGTCCCCTGATTTGGATACAATCATTCCCTTGAACTGAAAGCTTTTTGCAAGTTTCGCCATAACAGGTGAACCAACGGACAAATCAAACAGTGGTTCCATATCGGAAAGGGTAAGAATTATTTTCTGTGGCAGGTCATCAAAAAGTTTGGGCCTGTTATAATTAGGCTCGTTAATGGGTATTTTCTCCTGGCAGTTTGCGAGCAGGTAGTTTAAAATGAATAAAGCAGTTAAAGCGATAGTTTTGAGCGTTTTCATGGAAATTGGTTTTTGCAGCTGCTGAAACTGCGTATTATGAGAAACGCAATTTTATAACACAAATTTACGGGGCGGGTTTCTAAGTTACTAAGTGGTTACTCTCAATTTATACTCGTATAATTTCTATTGGACCTGGTATTAATACTGCCCGGTGCTAAGCATTACCAGTGTACATGCAATTACCGGCTTTATGTTGTTTTCTTTTGCTTTCCTTATGAGTTCATCATTTTCGGTGCCCGGGTTGAAAATGATACGTTTGGGGTGAAGATTCAAAATGTAATCATAGTATTCAACCTGGTTTTTGGGATTTAAATACAGTGTAATAGTATCTACATCATCTTCCGGTAAATGGTCTTTTGAAATGTTTATACCTGCAACCTGGCCTGCTCTTCTTCCAATGGCAACCACAGGGTGATTATGTGCACGAAGCCGCTGAATAGCTAAATAACTATACCTTGCAGGGTTACTCGAAGCCCCCAGAACTACAGTTTTCTTTTTTTCACCCATCTTCATTGTTTTGGCGATAAAAACACAAAGCCTATGCCTTAAAATGGTTTGCCATGAGTCATTTTAATAATAGGGGTTGCCAGGAAAGGAAGCGCATTAAATGTTGAAACAAATAAATTACTCAGTCGTTCGCTGCCAAAGAAATGCTGTAGCCTTCTTCCCATTTTTAATCTTCCAGCAAATTGTTTCGACCAGTTTTTTTTATACAGCTCTTCCATTTGTGTTCTGGAAATTTTCTCCTCCATAAAATGATTGATCAACTCCGATGCAATTTTAGCAGTATGTAAAGCAATACTCATCCCGTTCCCGCAAAGGGGAGTGATCATTCCGGCACTATCACCCAGCATGAACATATGGTTTTCAATTTGCGTTTTTTTATTGAAATTGATTTGCGAAATCGTTAATGGGAATGACTCACATTTTTCGCTGTTTAAAAATATCTTCTTAAGATGTTGGTTTTTACACAAAACCACTTCCTCCAATTGAGAAATATTGTTGCCACATTTTTTTAGGTTGTCTGCTTTGGTCATATAACACAAGCAGTATTTGTCCTCCTCAATTTTTGAAATACCGCAGTAGCCGTTTTCAAAATTGTGAAGTCCTATTATATTTTTTTTCCAGTTTGTTTTCACATGGTATTTTACTCCAACGTAATTGTCTAACCGATTGGTAGAGCCCTGTAAAAATTTTCTTTTCCATTTAATGTCAAGGTTGCTCCGCTTGCCAAAAGCAGCACAACAAACTTTTGAAACAAAACTCCCTGCATGGAAATTTGCCTGAAAATTTTCATTAAAGACAACATCATCAATTTTTGTTTCTTCAATAAGATGAACGCCTTTCTGTTTTGCAATATTTGCCAGTAAAGAATCAAGTTTATATCTGCTGATGCCAAATCCACCTAAAGGTAATTTTGTTTTAAAGTCATTTCCGTTGGGGGATGTTAGAAGTAAAGTGTCAATTACCGGAAGAGCCAATTCATCCAGCGGCAGTTCCAGTCGTTTCAAGAAATTCCAGCTTTCAAAACTTATATACTCTCCGCATACTTTATGAAACGGGTATTTTTCCTTTTCAAACAGGACAACAGAATGTCCTGACCTTGCCAACAGGATGGAAGCCGCCAAACCAGCCAGGCCACCACCAATGATGGCTACGTCGTATTCATCCTTTATTTGCATTGGAAGAAGTAATTAACCATCGATACGCCCATCGCCATTTACAACTAAAATTACTGATCCCGGCTTTGTCAAAAATGGCATTCCATTCCTTTCGTTTAAACCCCCGGAGCACCGAAAGCGGTGCATCGTTTTTTACAAGGTAACTCTTTGAAAAAACCTTAGCCAGCAATTTAATTGAATAATAAGCCAACCAATGCCGATGCAGATCATTAATGAAAAACCCAAGCTGGCTATTGCTTTGCATCCATTGAAGCATGAAAACTAATTCCTCTTCGTCGAAGTGATGGCAAAACAAAGACGAAAAGATAATATCCGGTTTGTGGTTAAAAGAAAAATGTTTATAGTCTGAAACCACAAACTCAATTCCCCTGTTCCTCTTCTGCTGTTTTGCATAAACAATGCATTCAGGATTGATATCAATACCCATTAATTGTACAGGCAAACGAATTCTTTCCGCCCAGTTTCTGATAGCCCTTAAATTGTCACCTCCTCCGCACCCAATTTCAATAACAGTTAATTTGGAATTAAAGAAAATCTGATCCTTTATTAAAGTGACAATTCCATCTAATGTAATGTCATGGCCTCCCAGTTTTCTGTTAATAAAATCCAACTCCTGCATATTCCGTTTTACGTCTTCAAACGGAATATCATCCCTGTCGAGAAATTCTTTTTGATATGATCGTTCTTGCAGTAATGACATTAATTAATAGTGAGCAGTAAAGGTTTCAACTGTAAGGCCAGGTCCAAATGCGGCACCAAACATTCTTTTAATGTCCTTTTTTTCGTGCAGCATTTCCTTTAATACAAATAATATAGTCGCGGATGACAAATTACCAAATTCCGCCAGGATTTTATTGGAAACAGACAATTGTCCATTGATCAGCCCCAGGCTTTTATGTATGGCCTCCAGCACTTTTTTCCCACCCGGATGAATGCACCAGTGCGATATGTTTTGTGAAGAAAGCCTGTCCTTTTCCAATGCACGTATAACTATTTCTTCAAAATCTTCTTCGATAAGGTCAGGGATATAACCACTCAGGGTCATCAAAAATCCGTTCGACGAAAGTTCCCAGGCCATGTCTCTTTTTCCTTTAGGTATTACTTCGCTATAAAAATTATCGATGTGCAAACCTTCGTGTTCATTGTCACTGCTGCTTACTAATACCGCGGCAGAGCCGTCACCAAATAACAACGAGGAGGTAATATTATCTAATGTTGGTTCTTTCTGAAAATGAAGTGTGCATAGTTCCGTACAAACAATTAAAACCTGTGCGCCAAAATCTGCCTTACAAATAGCGTCAGCAATTTTCAATGCATGGATAGCAGCATAACATCCCATAAAATTTATCGATGTTCTGAATATGCTTTTTTTAAGATCCATCAGTTCCAGTATTTGCAGATCCAGTCCCGGTGCACTCATTCCGGTGCAACTAACGGTAATTAAGTGGGTTATTTTTTTTTGATCATGAGTATGGCCCAGGCAATTGCGAATTGCATCAATGGACAGAGGAGGTGCTTGCTTGTTATATACCACCATCCTTTGCTCAAGTGTCGGAAAAGGGTCCAGGTTTTCTGTTTGGGGATAAAATTTCCATTCATCAATTGGCCTGCTGTAGTCTGCAATTACTGAATAGCGTTGCCTGATGCCGCATTGCTGGTATAAAAAGCGTAGTTTTCGTTTGTCTGTTTCTGTTGGGGCATACACAAGTTGCATGAATTGCAAAATTTCCATCTGCTGATGGCAATATGCAGGAACTGCGGTGCCTATGGATATTATCTTGCTCAATATTTTACCAGGATAAGAACAGTGAAAAAGATCGATGTGCAGACAGTTGAAAGTATATTCATCCACATGCAATTCCTGAAATTGGCAGCTGCTTCATTCCTCCACACCTTCAACATCCAATACAAAAAAAACAATACCACCGGAAGCATAATTAACAGGTACCAATAAAAATGGTTCAATTCATCCAGCTTTTTAAAACGCAGGTACAAGAAAAAGGTTGCTGCTAAAAAAAGCAACATGCTGAAAAGAAATGTTCCTTTTTTACCAAGTACGTAACTAATGGAAGTTACACCGTCTTTTTTATCTTCCTCATGTTGGTAGATTTGAGTGAGCGGATATAACGCCCCGATCAAAAGACTTGATATGATGCAGGGAAAAATCGGTGTATTTATACCTACCTCGTTTTGAACTCCATGGTAAACCGAAAAAAAAATGACCGCACCCTGGAAAATGAACACCGTTAAAAATCCCGTGAAGGGATATTTTTTCAAGCGGATTCTTCTGTAGCTATACGCCCTTGAAGCAAGAATGTAGAGCAAAATACACAAGGTAAATAGAGTACTAACTTGTAGGGATAGAATGATGGCAAGACCGTCCATAACTATTGTTATATAAAACAACTGTTTTGTCGGCTGCATTGGTTTTTCCAGTCCGCCAATTGGTGTTTCATCTTTATCCATATAGGAATTGTAACCATTGCTGGCAGGATATACAAGCAGATGAAGTATGACAAAAACCAAAAAAGCATACTTCCAGTTAATTTCAGCCAACTGGCTTAATGCAAACAGGTAAACCGGCAAAAGGAAAACAGAAAAATGGAACCGAAGAAGTTGTATTGTTGATCTTCGAAGCACAGCTTAAGTTAGAACTAATACAGGAATTTACTCTTAAGAAAAAATCCCTGCCCATGAAATAGTTCGGCCTTAATTGCCCGAATCACCAACTACCAAAATGAAAAAATCCATGACGTAAACTTGTTGTTCTCATCATGGATGTAATTATAGTTGTTGCAGTAGGATTATCGACGCCCCCTGCCTACTAACCAAAGGATCAATCCTACGACAAATACTACTAATAAAATTCCTATCCATACGCCGGCTTGAAAAATATCACCAACGATTTCGCAGGACGATAAGCTCATTGCCATTGCTAATGCCAAAAGCCCGAATAAAGAATAATTTTTCATGAGTTCGTCATTTTTTGTATTACAGTGCAAAAGCTTTGCCGATGTAATCTCCAGACAACTAAGAAAATTGGGCCTTGCCGACTAATTACTTACTTAAACTGATAGCGGATGTTGATGTGTAAGTATAAATACCCTTTTTTTGTAATGAAAAATTCCTTCCCTTTAATCTTGTCAATCAGACTAACATGCTGGTAAAAACTTTCGGAAGCGCTGTGTATGGAGTGGAAGCTATTACTATTACTGTTGAGGTAAACTGGATGTCTTCAGGTGTGAATTATACCATTGTGGGTCTGCCCGATAATGCGGTCAAGGAAAGTTTACAGAGGGTAGAAAGCACAATTAAATCTATTAATTATAAAATGCCACGAACAAAAATCGTGGTAAATCTTGCACCGGCTGATATTAAAAAAAGTGGAACCGCATTTGACCTGCCTATTGCCGTTGGAATCCTGGCAGCGACGGAACAAATTCAAAACCCGGAAGCTCTCGAGAAATATATTTTAATGGGCGAGTTAAGTCTTGATGGAGAAATTCGACCGATCAAAGGTGCATTACCAATCGCTATCCAGGCACGGAAAGAAAATTTCAAAGGGTTAATTGTCCCAAAATCAAATGCAAAGGAAGCCGGAATGGTTAGTCAACTTGTTGTACACGGGGTAACCCATATCCGGGAAGTGATTGATTTTTTTTCAAACGATGAAAGCGGATTGGAGCAAATCATTATCAATACCAGGGAGGAATTTTTTCATTCCCAATACGATTTTGAAATTGATTTTGCTGATGTTAAAGGACAGGAAAATATAAAACGGGCATTAGAAATTGCCGCTGCTGGTGGACATAATGCCATTTTAATTGGCCCGCCAGGTGCAGGCAAAACCATGTTGGCGAAACGGCTGCCCACTATTCTTCCTCCATTAAGTTTGCAGGAAGCACTGGAAGCAACAAAGATTCACTCCGTTGCAGGAAAGCTACCCGAAAATTCAACATTGATCTCAAAACGTCCTTTTCGTTCTCCCCATCATACAATCAGTGATGTGGCATTAGTAGGAGGCGGAGGCATTCCCCAGCCGGGAGAAATTTCCCTGGCACACAACGGCGTTTTATTCCTGGACGAATTACCTGAATTTAAGAGAACGGTACTGGAAGTAATGCGCCAGCCGATGGAAGAGCGCCGGGTAACAATTTCGAGAGCGAAGGTAGCAGTTGATTTCCCTGCAAGTTTTATGTTGATTGCATCAATGAATCCCTGTCCTTGTGGGTATTACAATCACCCTGACAGAGAATGCACCTGCCCGCCGGGAACCGTGCAAAAATATCTGAACAAAATATCAGGACCCTTATTGGACCGTATAGATCTGCATGTGGAAGTAACACCTGTTGCATTTAGCGAGCTATCGGCTTTGAAGGCACAGGAAAATTCTTCCAGTATCCGGGACAGAGTTATTAAAGCAAGAGAAATGCAAGCAACTCGCTACCAGTCATATCCGGGAATTTATTGCAATGCACAAATGAGCAGTAAAATGCTCAAAGAAATCTGTGTTATTAATACAGCTGGGCAAAACCTTCTGAAGGTAGCAATGGAAAAACTTAACCTGTCGGCAAGAGCCTACGACCGTATACTCAAAGTAGCAAGAACTGTTGCCGACCTTTCACAAAGTGAGGATATTAAGGTGGAGCATTTGGCTGAAGCCATTCAATACCGCAGCCTTGACAGGGAAGGATGGGCCGGCTGATGCGTGGCATTAAATTTATTGATGCTTAGATATCTCATCAACAATGCAGCAAACCATTTTATACATCGCCTTTACGTTAGACGAAGTTTATGAATGCGGGTATTCAATTTTGAAATACCTGGAGGTTTATAATTTAAAACCACCCTCTGATCATTCAATGGTTGTTTACACGAATTATCCCGATCTGCTCGAAGCTTACGGAAGTTTTTTCAACCAGTTTGACTTAAGACCGATTCCTGAAAACAGGAATAAGCAATCCATTCTTTCTGAATTCAAACAAGAATCAGGAGAAAAGGTTTTGTACTTTAATTCCAACGAGTACCCCGTAAAAGAGGTCGATGATAAAACAAAAGGTGTTGAAAGTTATAAGGGCTTACAGGAATTCAAAATCTTACTCAAAGATTTTTTTGGACGTTACCAGGAGGAAAGCGTCCCTAACCAGGTTAAATTACTGCGCAATATCAATGCAAAGGATATTGAAAGGGAAAAGAATAAATTTGAAAATTTGCCTCTTGCATCGAAATTGTTCCGAAAAATGATTGGCAAGGGCTGGCATATTTCTAATTATTTAGTGCGCATTTGATTCTGCAACACCACTTCACTTTCCCTTCACAATTCAAACTATTATAGTTAGTAACTTGTACTCTTATTTTTTGAGTACAATGAAGATTCTTTTAAAATATTTAAGGCCTCATCGTTTACTGGTGGCGCTGGTTTTATTACTTGCCGCTATTAATATTGGCTTTTCATTGGTTGATCCAATCATTTTTGGAAAGCTTATTAATCTGGCAACTTATCATCAAACAAAAAACACGTTTAGCTGGGATGATTTTCTTTTTGCCAAGACATCAATCACTAATAAAGCGGGAAGGGCTGAAATTCTTTACGGCGTAATGTGGCTATTGGTAGCATCTATTTCTGTTGCCATGATTAGCCGGATTGCTAAAAACTTCCAGGATTATTTCATGAACGTGGTCATTCAGAAGTTTGGAGCCAAAGTTTTTACAGATGGATTGCAACATGCCATGAAACTTCCTTACCAGGAATTCGAAGACCAAAGGAGCGGTGAAACGCTTTCGATTTTAACCAAGGTAAGAGCTGATGTTGAAAAGTTCATGATCAACTTCATCAACATTTTATTTGGTGTGATCGTAGGTGTTGTGTTTGTGTTTGTATACGCAGCTATATTCATTCATTGGAGTATTCCCGTAGCCTACCTTACCGGTATTCTTTTATTGACAGTTATTACCAACGCACTAAGCAAAAAAATCAAGTTGATCCAGAAAAAAATTGTAGGCGAAACAACAGCATTGGCCGGATCTACTACTGAATCACTTCGTAATATTGAGCTGGTGAAAAGTCTGGGTTTAACCCAACAGGAGGTAGCCCGTTTGAACAAGAACACTTACAAAATCCTGGGCCTGGAGTTAACCAAGGTAAAACGCATCCGTAGTATCAGCTTTATCCAGGGCACATTTGTAAATACACTTCGCCAGGTCATTTTATTCATTTTAATGTGGCTGATTTTTAGGGGATTTATGGATGCAGGCCAACTCGTAACCATGCAGATATTTTCGTTTTTTGTTTTCGGCCCTTTGCAGGAAATTGGGAATATCCTTCTTTCTTACCGGGAAGCAGAAGCATCGTTAAATAATTTTGACAACCTGATGAAGAAAGAGCCTGAGAAAGATCCGGCAAATGCGAAGCACTTAGGAGATATTCGGACCTTATCGTTTCAAAATGTTGTTTTCAAACACCAAACAGCAAACCAGCCGGCGATCAACAATATCAGCTTTGATGTATCTACTGGCGAAACCATTGCATTTGTTGGTCCCAGTGGCAGTGGTAAGTCAACTCTTATGAAACTCCTGGTTGGATTGTACCGTCCAAAAGAAGGGACTATTCTTTACAATGGTTTGGATGAAACCAAACTTCGCTTTGACGATTTGCGTAATCAGATTGGATTTGTAACACAGGATACCAACCTTTTCAGCGGAACTATTAGGGAGAACCTGGTGTTTGTTAATCCCTCTGCAAATGATGAAGATTTAATGGATGCACTGAACAAAGCAGCCTGTCAAAATTTATTAGCCCGTGCAGATAAAGGATTGGAAACAATGATAGGCGAGGGAGGACTGAAATTATCAGGGGGAGAAAAACAAAGAATATCCATTGCCAGGGCCTTGCTGCGTAAACCAAAATTGTTGTTGTTTGATGAAGCAACATCTGCGCTGGACTCGATAACTGAAGAAGAGATCACAGATACCATTCGCGATATTTCAAGCCGCGGAAGCCAGATAACGATCTTAATTGCACACAGGCTTTCCACCATCATGCATGCCGACAGGATCTATGTTTTGGAAAAAGGAAGCGTTATTGAAACAGGAACACACGAATCTTTATTGGAAGAAAAAGGCTTGTATTTCGCCATGTGGCGTCAGCAGATCGGTGAAAGAAAAAATCCTGTTGCGTTAAATACTTCTTCGAAGGTTACTGCCTAACGTACTTTCAACATTGTTCTCACTTGCTGCACCGACCCGTTTTGAAGCCGTGCATAATAAACACCGTCAGACAAACCATAAGCATCGAAAGAAGTGGTGTACATTCCTGCGGCCTGATAATCCTGGTCAACCAATGTTTTGATCACCTGTCCAAGATTGTTAATGATTTGTATTAGTGTATGCCCTCCGTTTGTTTTAAAACTGATAGTGGTTTTTGATATAAAGGGATTGGGGTAATTTGAGATTAAGGTATCACCTGAGTTTTGCGGAACTGCAGGCTTGCAGTTAGCATTGTTTACAATATTCAATTGCTAGAAATCCTTCATCATGATCATTTGCAGATCCGTATTGGGAACGCAAAACCAGTTTTGCAAAATGGAAGCATACACACTCCTGAAATCATATTGAAATGGAATATTGTCATTTACTGTTGCGTTAGCCGGAATTGCAGGATTGGTGCCATAAATACCGTGCATCACGTTCTTTCCAAATAAAAACACAGGTGCTGCCGCTCCATGATCGGTTCCACCGCTTGCATTGGATTTAATCCTTCTTCCAAATTCGGAGAAGGTCATTCCAATAACACGATCTTCGACTTTAAGGAAATACAGATCATCTGTGAACGCCTTTATAGCGTTGGAAACATTGTTCAGCAAATTGGCATGTGTTCCTATGGTAGTATCCGAAGCATTTACCTGCGAAGCATGCGTATCAAAACCGCCATAGCTCACCATATAAATTCTTGTTTTCAATCCGCCTTTGATCAGTCTTGCAACAATTTTCAATTGATCGGCCAGAGAATTATTAGTTGGATATGTTAATTGCTGCGTAACCGCCGCAGCCGCTGCTCTCACTTTTTGTCCGTACTGGTTGGTGTGATTGGCAACATCTCTTATGTAAGAAAGCTCATACCCCATTGGCGTATTGGGTGCGGGGTCAGGAACGCCATTGACAAAGTTATAAAAGCTCGCCGGATCGGTAATGCTCATTCCCATATTTACCACGGGCCCTTGGCATGTAAGCGTCGTTATCGAACCAATTTGTATCGCTAAAGGATCGGGCATTGAATTATTAGGATAGCCTGCAGGATAATTTGGATATTCTACATTCAGATAGCGGCCGCCCCATCCCGTGTTTAATGTAGTGTTGCTGTCTGAGGCCGACATCCAGATGTCGGTTGCACGAAAGTGCGAAAAGTTTGGAGATGGATAACCGACGGCCTGCATAATAGCCAGTTTGCCTTCGTTATACAAAGCCTGCATTCCGTTCATAGAGGGATGTAATCCTGCTTCATTGTACTGATTCAAAGCAAGAATTTTATTTTGGGGTATAGCAATGTTGGTCCTTGCATTGTAATAATTACTGTAGGTTGAAATGGGAATGACTGTGTTCAATCCATCATTGCCTCCGCTCAATTGAACGATCACAAAAACTTTATCGGTATCAACGGGTGGCAACATCAAACTTTGCAACAATGAGCTGTGGCCGGTAAATGCTCTTACCGAATATCCGTCCAGCATAGCCGGAATAACGGTAGCTGCCGGAATAGTTTTCTTTAAAAAATCTCTTCTTTTCATTTATAAAAATTAAGAGAGCTGGTACTCAGCCAAACTCATTAAATACTGGACAAGGGTTTTCAGGCGGTTGTTTACAATATTATAATTGGTTTGGCTTGGATTGGCAATGTACTGGTTCCAGGCATCGCTCCAGTAATGGTCCTGGGTTTGATTGCTCAATAGAATTTGCTGCTTGATGTTTTGTTTGGTTGATACTGATAGCGGCACACGGAAAATAAGGTTCAGCGTTTCATCAAGCAATGCGTTGGGGTCGGAAGGATTTGAAAGCGTTTTTGCAAAGGCAACTGCATCAATAATGATCTTCTTCCCGTTTCTTGTATAACCGTTTGTGATCATTGTATCGGTGAAACGGTTCCTTTTTGGAAGCGTATCGGAATTGATCCAGATTTCATGGAACAAAGGCGCCTGGTAATAAGCAGGCCAGCCCGAAACACCAGGTGGATCGCCGAGGTCCTGGGTCATGGACTGCATCCAGCCACGGATATAATTCCACATACCATAAGCATCGGCATACTCAGTTGTTGTATTTGGAAAGACGACTCCAAATTCACGAAGGCATCCAATCACGTGGTCTGCAGGACTTTTGATGATACATCCCTGGTTCAATACATCAAAAAAATGCTCGCTTTTGAATAAAGCGGTGAGCACGGGTTTGATGTCGTAATTATTGCTCCGGAAAATTGCGGCCAAAGGCTGAATAACATTTGCTTCCGTTGAACCATCAATTTTATAATAAACGAACCACCGGTACAATTTGCGACAAATGAATGAAGCCACTTCACTTTTTGTAAAGATCATGTTGATGAGATCATCGGTTTCATTGGCGCCTGCTGTTCCTGTGCGGCCGGCAATGGTGGTACCATTATAAAACGTTGAAAATTGTTTGCTCGTACTGTCATGCCGTGAAGGATCGAAATAGGGAGTGAAATTTGTTCCATTGATCCTCCAACCCGTCAGTATTTTTGCAGCTTTCTTTACATCATCTTCAGTATAATGAGGAATTACATCTTTGCCTACTGTAAAAAGTTCCTGTAATTCCCTTGCATAGTTCTCATCAGGAACAGAAGCGGTGTTCAAATATCCATTCAAATAACGCAGCATACCGGCGTCAATAGTAACGGCTTTGATCAGTTGCTTAAAATTTGCCAGAGCATTTTGCCGAAGCAGTGCATGATGACCATACATCCAATGCGCATTGCCAATATCATTGGTCTCCGTTCCAAAATGATTCGCCCAGAACAAGGTGATTTTCTCGCGAATACTTCTGTCCTGGTTAATTAAAACACCTGTCCACCATTTTTTGAATGACTGCCTGCGCAGGCTATTGATGGTTCCGTCATTTGTAGGTGAATTGATCCAGGTTTGCCCTGCAGGAACAGCAGGATCGCTTACCGTATTGCTGTTATAATCATTAACGGGTGGTGAAGGCAACGGTGCTGTTGGGTTAATTAATTCATCAACTGCCTGGGAAACTGTTTTGCTCTTAAAATAATTGATATCGCTTTTTGCAGATCCGAACATTACCCTTTTCAGCAAATGCTGTATTTCGTTCACTGTCCATGGACCGTTGTATGGGTTAAGTCCTGATTCGGTTCTGAAATTTTGTGTAGTAAATGACCGCCTGATCTTTTTACCATGAGGTGCAAGAAAGTCTCTGCGATCCATAGCCAGGTTTTGTGTTACTAAATGTACGCAAATCCCAGATGGACTGAATTGAAGCCGAGATGTTTAATAGTAAACTTTTATTGAATATTCTCAATAATTCCGGCAATACCCTGTCCACCGCCGACGCAAGCCGTAACCATTGAGTATTTTTTATTCAACCTCTTTGCATCGTTTAAGGTTTGAATGGTAAGTTTTGCTCCTGTGCAACCTAATGGATGTCCCAATGCAATTGCACCTCCATTGATGTTTACTTTCTGAGGATCCAAACCCGCTTCTTTGATTACAGCAATAGCTTGTGAGGCGAATGCCTCATTCAATTCAATCAAATCAACCTGGCCCAAATTCATATTGGCTTGTTTCAATGCTTTAGGGATAGCGGCAACAGGGCCAATTCCCATAATGCGGGGATGAACTCCTGCAGATGAACAGGCTACCAACCGGCCAATGGGTTTCAATCCTAATTGATTTACTAATCGTTCACTCATCACAATTACGAAGGCTGCTCCGTCACTTGTTTGAGAAGAATTACCTGCAGTCACACATCCATTGGCCGCAAAGGCAGGTTTCAATTTGGCTAACGCTTCCAATGATGTATCAGCACGGGGACCTTCATCGGTATCTACAACAAAATTCTTTTTTTGCTTTTTGCCCTTTTCATCAAGATAAACTTCTTCAACCGTCATGGGTAGCATTCCATTTTTGAAGTACCCGTTTGAAATAGCATTCAACGCTTTTTTATGTGAGTTAAAGGAGAACTGGTCCTGTTCTTCACGACTAACATTAAATTCCTTCGCTACTGCTTCTGCCGTTAAACCCATACTGAGATAATAATCAGGTTCCTCCGTGGCAATGGAATAAGCCGGAACGGTTTTCCAACCGGAAGTGGGCACAAGGCTCATACTTTCGGTACCACCCGCAATTATGCAATCAGCCATCCCCATCCGAATTTTGGCGGTGGCAATCGAAATAGTTTCCAAACAACAATAACATCATCAATTAAATTTTTATCCAGTTGAGGAACCGAATTCAATAAACCTTTGATGAGGTCAATGGCCAGGTCATCGGGGCGGTAAAAACGAAAACCACCGCGTTTGGCTTTAGCTACTGCAGTCCTGTATCCGGCAACAATAAAAGCATCTTGCATACATGAAAATTGAGATCTAAAAATAAGCAATTAATTTTTAGTTGCATGAACAACCAATTTAATAAAATTATAAGATCGGGGTCCTAACTTCGCGGGCCAGATGTACAGATTTTTAAGGAGTGTACTTTTTCTATTTCCCCCGGAAGCAGTACATAAAATTTCGATGAGTTTATTAAAGCTGGTATGTTCAATAAGCTTTTCAAGGAATATAGTTATAAAAATTTTTGGTGCACGTTCAATTCCCGTCGAATCGTTCGGATTAAGGTTTAAGAACCCGGTCGGTCTTGGAGCTGGTTTTGATAAAAATGCAGAATATCTAAGAGAGCTGGAAGCACTCGGATTTGGTTTTGTTGAAATAGGAACAGTAACTCCACGTCCTCAAACTGGCAATGAAAAGCCAAGGGTATTTCGTTTGGTGAAAGATAAAGCCCTCATTAACCGGATGGGTTTCAATAATGACGGCGTAAATATTGTTGCGGAGCGGCTAAAGAAATGGAGGGAACGTCAAACATTAAACGTGAAACGTAAAACCCTTAAAGGCAGCCACAATCCTCATCTTACATCCCACCCGTCACGTCTCGTCATAGGTGGCAATATTGGAAAGAATAAGGCAACCCCTAATGAAGATGCATGGAAAGATTACGAGATCTGTTTCAGAGCCTTACATCCACACGTTGATTTTTTTATTGTCAATGTTAGTTCGCCAAACACCCCTGGGCTCCGTGCCTTGCAGGAAAAATCATTGTTGAAAAAGATATTATCTCACCTCCAAGCCATCAATTCTGGCTTTGAAAGCAAGAAGCCTATTCTTTTAAAAATTGCCCCGGATCTTGAATGGGAACAAATAAATGATGTTATTGACCTGGCTAGAGAAATTGAGCTTGACGGGCTGGTTGCGACAAATACTACTATAGGCAGGGATCATCTAAAAACCGCTGAGTCCAAACTGCAAACTGTGGGAATGGGGGGCCTTAGTGGAAAGCCTCTTCAAAAACGGGCCACCGAAATTGTACAATACATTCACCAAAAGACAAATGGAAGCATCCCCATAATTGCCAGTGGTGGCATTTTCCAGGGTGAAGATGCGAGAGAAAAACTCAATTCAGGTGCTGTGTTGGTAGAGGTTTGGACGGGCTTTATTTACAAAGGCCCGTTTATTGTAAAAAGAATTTGCAGGGAATTGGCATAAAGAATTTTTATTTGCGGAATTATGGAGCACTTATTCACTACCGAAAGTTTGATAAGCTTTTTAATACTTGTAATTCTGGAGGTTGTTCTTGGAATTGACAATGTAATTTTTGTAAGCATTATTATCAATCGACTTCAGGAAAAAAACAAAAAGAAAGCTCGCCGTGCATGGATGATTACCGGGATTATTGTAAGAAGTATTTTGCTGATGGGTTTAAGCTGGCTATTGTCTCAAAAAGGGAAATACATTATACCGGAAAGTTGGTTTGGCAAAGGATTCGATCTCGCCAGCATTGTAATGCTTGCAGGGGGACTATTCCTCATTTATAAATCGGTAAAAGAAATCCATGGCAAACTGGAAGGAGAAGATCCAAATGTGCAGCAGGGGAAGTCGGGCTATTTTACACTGGGACAGGCTATTGTTCAGATCATGCTGATTGATGCTGTGTTTTCATTTGACAGCGTGATTACAGCAGGGGGTACGGCAAAGCACGTGGAGATTATGATAGCCGCAGTAGTAATTGCAATGATTGTGATGTTTTTATTCAGTCCTAAAATTTCTGCATTCATTCATAAACATCCTACCCTTAAAATGCTGGCACTTTCATTTTTAGTAATGATCGGTTTAAGCCTGGTGGTAGAAGGTTGGGATCATGAAAAAGCAGAAGCATTGCATTTGAAGAATTATATCTATTTCGGGATGGCTTTTTCATTTATAGTAGAGGTGCTCAATATGACGATGCTAAAAAAACGGGCAAAACAACCGGTCGAGCTTCGGGAGCCCTATGTGCGGGATGAAGTGACTGATACAGATACTGCACATTAACGAATACACAATAACGTTGCCGCAACAATACCTGCGGTTTCCGTTCTTAATCTGGTGCTGCCTAAGGAAGCAGAGGCAAAATTATTTCTCAGTGCTAATTCAATTTCGTCATGAGTAAAATCTCCTTCAGGACCAATTAAAATTAGCTGAGACTTTGAATGATTCCGGTGTTGAGAGGGAAGCGATTGTTGTTTGAAATCTTCACAGTGTGCAATGAATTTATCTTCGTAAGGAAGGCGTACAGCTTTATCAAATTCTGTTGCCTGGTGCAAAAAGGGTAACTGAGATTGTTGCGATTGAAGCATGGCACTAATCAGAATATTGTGCATACGATCATAACGAAACTTTTCTTTTTCTGTCCGGGCACAGATTAGTGGAACGATTTCGCTAACGCCAATTTCAGTTGCTTTTTCCAAAAACCATTCAAACCGGGCTACGTTTTTAATCAGAGAAATTCCGATAGCGATCTTTTTTGATTTTTCTTGCACTATCTCAAGTGCAGAAATTTCAACAACACATTTTTTCCTGTTGTCATCTGAAATAAATGCCCTTGCCTTTTTGCCTCTGCCATCTGTTAATAAAACTTCTTCACCTTTTTGCATGCGAAGCACACTGATGATGTGTTTGGACGTGTCTTCATCCAGAGTAATCATTTTGTTATTCAGTGCCTCAACAAAAAAGAACGGTAGACTCATACTGCGAAGAAATAAAAAAGCCCTGAATCCTGAACTTATCGAAGGAGCAGAGCTTTGGTTATACTCAGAAGTTAGTAAGCACTAAAAAGGATCTTCATCATCTGGTAAATCATTCATTTTGCTGCTGGTCTGAATGAACATTCTCGCACCGCCCCCGGAGTCTGATCCTGATACGGGTTTAAAATTAGAAGGTAAACCTGAACCAAAATCATTCCCGCCTGAGTCTTCAATGAATTTCTGGATATGTAGTAATGCTCTCAGCTTGATAGTTTCCAATGAACCATTACGGTGCTTTGCAATTCTTACATGCGTTTCGCCACGATTGCTATCTCCCATTTCATCCTGGGTGATGTCATAATATTCAGGGCGATAAAGGAACATTACCATGTCGGCATCCTGCTCAATAGCACCCGATTCACGAAGGTCACTCAACTGTGGCATCTTATTGCCTTCCTTACGTTTTTCCACCTCGCGGCTTAACTGAGATAATGCAAGGATAGGTATCTGCAATTCCTTTGCTAATCCCTTCAGCGATCTCGAAATATTTGAAATCTCCTGTTCACGATTTGAATTCCTGTTTTCACCGGTACCGCTCATCAGCTGCAAATAGTCAATGATGATCATTCCGATGTTACTGGCATTTTTTAAACGCCTGGCCTTGGCCCTTAATTCAAAAATATTTAACGCCGGAGTATCATCAATGAATAATGGCGCCTGTGAAAGTTTTTGAATTCCTCTTGCATACAGTTGCTTCATTTCATGTTCTTCCATTTTACCGCGGGAAATTTTTTCCAGCCAGATTTCACTTTCCGCTGAAAGAATACGTTGCACCAATTGGCCTGCACTCATTTCGAGTGAGAAAAATGCTATAGGCGTGGGTTTTGTTGGGTGCAACGCGGCGTTTCGTGCAAGGTTCAACGCAAATGCCGTTTTACCTACCGATGGGCGTGCAGCCAGAATGATAAGGTCTGTATTTTGAAAACCATAAGTCACCCTGTCCAAAGAACTAAATCCGCTGGGTACACCACTGACATCTTCATTCTTGTGACGGAGGTCTTCAATGCGCTGAATGGTTTTCACCAAAACAGAATCGATCGTTTCATAATTATTACGGAGGTGCGTTGAAGTCACTTCATAAATCTTACTCTCTGCCTGGTCGAGCAAATCAAAAACATCAGTGCTATCCTCGTAAGCATCCGAAATAATTTCCCCACTGATTCGTATCAACTCACGTTGAATAAATTTTTGAAGAACGATCCTGGAATGGGCTTCAATATTGGCAGAAGAAACAACTGCGTTCGTAAGCTTGGTTACATAATACGGTCCGCCAACCAGGTCCAGTTCCTCGCGGCTACGCAGTTCTTCTACTACGGTCAAAATATCAATTGGCTGGCTCTTGTTAGCCAGGCTCTGCATTGAACGGAAAATCCGTTGATGGGCATCGACGTAAAAACATTCGGGCTTTAAAATTTCAATAACGGCATCAAAGGCACCTTTCTCCAGCATAATGGCACCCAGTACGGCTTCTTCCAGCTCTTTGGCCTGGGGTGGAACCTTGCCATATATCATTGTGCTGAGATCGGGGGAGGTCTTTCTTCGGTTTTTTTTATCTCTGTTTAGGTTAGTAAGATCCATACAATACACTCAAAATAAGGTTATACATTGATTTTTTCGATCAATGACCTATGGGGCTCTCAGTTAGTAGTGGTTTATTAATTTATGATTAAGGAAATGTATCCTAATTGTTATCCCAGTAAGTCAGTCGGCGAATATAGGCGAGGATAAATCGTACAAAACCAAAATTCGATAGAATATTTTAATTCACTCATTATTCTCATTAAGTCCACCCTTTGCCTGTAGTTATCCACACCATTACCCATGCTATGCACAAAATTCAAATTATTTTCTCATAGTGCAAGGCTAAATTCACACAAGGGGTTCAAAAAAAAAGCACCGCATTTTCTTGGTCAGTTATATTAACCACCAATATGGCACTTCAGAGGTTTTTCGTAAAAATCAGATTTCAAAAATGCTCTTTGATTCAGTCATATCGGGCTTTTGGCAAGAAGGCCAAAAATCGAAAAAATAAAAAATGCCTGTTTGATGCGGGTTTTAACAGGGTAGGTCACTTGGTTTTAACCAGCTACTTTCCACGAAAGGCTTATTTGGGTTGATTTTCAGGAAAGATGAAATGCAACGTATGACGACGATTAACCTGAAAACAGGAGGAATTACAGGCATTTTTTATTAGGGTCTTCAGCTATGCCCTATCCTGTTAACCTTTAAAAATCAAAATCCCTCCTGTGCATATTCCATCGGACCCCGAAATAAATAGTAGAGCTATTTTGTGAGGGAGAAATTGCAGTTTCACTTTCTTTTCTTATTACAGCATTCAATTCAAAAAATAAATTTGGCTTCCATTGATAGGATACTAACATTGAAGCCAGTGCTGTTTTGCCTTGGATGGCATCACCCACATCAAAACCATAATCGTCCTGGCGATAAGGCGGAGAATTTGGTAAAAAAATATTACTTCCAAAATTCAGGTTGCCTGTGTCTTTCCCCTGCATATAATAGATGGCTTTTGCCTGCAGGTACCATTTAGGTGCAGGTTGACATCTTACAATACCAATTACTTCCTGCAAATTGGCACCCAATGGATGGGCTAATGGCTGGTTATAATGAGTGTAGTTAGCAACAGAATCGCCATGCGAATATGTAAAAGGTCGAACACGATTCGTTTCAAATTGCAGATCCAGATTTTTAATGTTGAATGCATCGATGTATTTGGCACCTAACTGGTAACCGAATTTGTTTGCCCACCAACCTTTACCTTTTTTCATCTCGGTTAAGTTAAATTCATCCAGCAGTAACTGTCCGTAAAACTGAAATTTGCGCGCAGCATTTGCTTTGGCATCAATTCCGATAACAGCATTGTCATAACTGCCCATTTGCTGTTCAATCGAACGATAAAAGATGATAGGGTTCAGGTAGCCAAATTCAAAATGATCCTCCCTTCCAAAAATGATACCTTCAAAAAATCCAACATTCAGCCATTTGGTAATTCCTAAATCAAGATGGTGCATGGCTGCATATTTTTTTGGGATCAGCTTATCACCTGGAATTTGTCCCATTGTCTGGAGTTCCATAAACAGATTTTGATAATTGAACTTCCATATCCGTGTGTTCAATTTTAAAAACAGGTAGGGAGCTGAAAAATCGCTCAGGAATAAACTACGAAAACCATTACCAATAAAGTTCTTATCATAGCCAAACTGGATATCTATATATTTTACTGCATTTAAAGTAAAATAACCTCTTGCATCAATATAATCATAACCGGTTCCTTTGAAATTTTTATAAAAACCGGCGCCCGGCACGGCAGTTCGGGTTTTTACAAATTGCTGAACATACAACGGATCTCTTTCCTGGTTATCGGCAGCATAGGCTGCAAATCCTATTTTGTTGGCAATGTTTCCCCGGAGTGTGATGCCTCGTGTGTTCAGGAAAATTGTTTCATCGTTGTTACTTTCTTTTCCCACGCTAAATTGGATAACCGGGTTAATTGCCAAAAAGAAATCCTTTGTATTTACTTCATAAAAATTGGAGGGAGATTTATAAAAGGTTTTTAGAAATGGTTTTTTGCTGGCAAATTTTTCGGTTGACCATTCGGGATTGTTCATTAAAGCAATCTTTGAATTGTACAGGTCAACACCGGTTAATACTGTTCCTGTTTTAAAATAGTGTTCAATAACCGGGATAAATTGTTCCCTGCTGAATGGTTTTGTTTTGGAAAAATTTAAAATGGAATCCTTTTGCACTTTTATTTCTAATCTTTCCAACAAGATATTTTCTCTTGCATCTTGTGGCAGATAAGTCGTTGCCTGTGAAAAAACAGTAAATGGTGTTAGTAAAAAAAATAGTCTTACAAGGGTTTGTTTAAATTGCATGCGAAGGCTTTAGTTTTTCAAATTATGCAAAAATACCTGATAAAGAATATTAACCTGGTGAATGAAGGAAGGATTCAAACATCAGATGTTTTGATATCTAACGAAAGAATAGAAAAAATAGAAGCACGAATTACTCGAACACCGTTAGCTACCGGGGCAAATTACCTTGAAATTAACGGCGAGGGAAAATATCTTTTACCGGGTTGCATTGATGACCAGGTTCATTTTCGTGAGCCGGGATTAACCCACAAGGCAACCATTTATACAGAGTCGAAAGCTGCTGTTGCAGGTGGTGTTACTTCTTTCATGGAAATGCCAAACACGCAACCACCAGCATTTACACAGGAGTTATTGGCTAATAAATATCAAATTGCTTCGCAAACTTCGTTGGCCAATTATTCGTTTTTCATGGGTACCTCCAATGACAACATCGATGAGGTGCTGAAAACAAATGAAAAGAAAAATGAGGTGTGTGGTGTAAAAATTTTTATGGGTTCATCCACCGGGAACCTGCTGGTTGATAATTACCTGGCGCTCGAAAAGATTTTTGGAGGAACTGAGCTACTGATCGCCACTCATTGCGAAGATGAGCAAATGATCCAGGCAAATCTGCAGAAATTAAAATCCGGGAAGCACGTTCTAGAACCGTCCGATCATCCGGTGATTAGGAATGAAGAAGAATGTTTTGAATCATCGTTCAAGGCCATACAACTGGCAAAAAAACATGATAGTCGTTTGCATATCCTTCATATCAGCACAGAAAAAGAACTGCAATTGTTCACGAATATGGTTCCGTTAAAGGACAAAAGGATCACAGCGGAAGTATGTGTTCATCACCTACATTTTAGCTCTGATGAGTATGCCCGGTTGGGCAATCTTATCAAATGTAACCCCGCTATTAAGGCACCGTATAATCGTGAAGCACTTTGGAATGCCTTGTTGGATGATCGGCTGGATGTAATAGCAACAGATCATGCACCGCATACCTGGGAGGAAAAAAACGAACCCTATGAGAAGGCACATGCCGGGATTCCCCTGGTACAGCATTCGCTATTGTTGATGCTGAACTATCACAGCAAAGGCAAAATTTCACTGGAAAAAATTGTACAGAAGATGAGTCACGCTGTTGCGGACTGTTTTCAAATAAAAGAACGGGGATATTTACGGGAAGGTTATTTTGCGGATTTGGTCATTGTTGACCTAAACAGAAAAACCACCGTAAACAAGGAAAATATTTTATACAAATGCGGATGGAGCCCATTTGAAGGACAAACTTTCCCGGCCGCAATTACCCATACATTCATTAATGGTAACCTGGTTTATGGAAACGGAGAGTGGAATGAATCTGTAAAGGGAAAACGTTTAACTTTCGAAAGGTAAAACAGTTTATGGTACATCGTTGCGTTGGAGTTTCGGATTTCGCGGTTTAAAGAATTAAAAAAATATATGACCTGGAAACGACACATCCAATAAGCATGAGCTATGAACAATGAGCAATTATGCAAATAGACAAAATCACTTTCAACGATATATCTATCTTTCACCCGGAAGAAGAATTTTCAATTTTCCATAAACTCAATTTTACCAAAACCACAGGTGGTAAAGAATGGCTTCGCCGTTTTTTTTCAGAACCACACCACGACCTGAAGCGCATTATCGGGACACAGAACATTATCAAAACGTTCTCGGAACATCTTGAAGACTGGCCAAATGAAATCACGAACGGAACTGTTTTGATGATTGATAAATTCCTGGATTACAATCTTGACCCGGTGCCTAAAAATCCAAATCCTGTCAACGCAATTACTTATAAAATTTTGCATGGCCAGGATTATTCCATGATCAAATATTCTGTAAAACACCTTTCCGATTTTTACAGGGGGCTGAAGAAGTTATTAGTGCTTCTTTCCGCAACGCAGCTTCCTCCCCACCTGGGTTTTTATATTGACCGTATCCGGAATATTTTGCGGGATCAACCTTTACAACTGTTAGCGGGGGTAAAACCGGATGAAAAACTTTCTCCGCAACAGAATTTGTATTTCGCTTACCATCTCAGAGGGCAGTACAAAACAGATACGTTGGAACTGATCGAGATTTTCAGCCGGCTGGAGGCATGGTATTCCATGGCAATGGCGGTTAAAAATTACAACCTGGAGTTTCCACAATTTTTAGAACAGGATGAGCCTTGTTTTGAAGCACAGGGCTTGTATCACGTATTGTTACAGGCACCGATTGCTTATGATCTTTCACTTCAGCCCAATGAAAATTTCTTGTTTTTAACGGGGGCTAACATGGCGGGTAAAAGTACCCTGATCAAAGCGGTAGGTTCTTCCGTATTTCTTGCTCATATAGGAATGGGTGTACCAGCCAAAACCATGCGGTTAAGCCTTTTTGATGGCCTGCTTACCAATATTTATGTAGTTGATAATATTGCAAAAGGGGAAAGTTATTTTTTCAATGAGGTACAACGAATTAAGAACACTATCTACAAGATCAATGATGGGAAAAAATGGCTGGTGCTCATTGATGAACTGTTTAAAGGAACCAATGTGCAGGATGCCATGAAATGCTCATTGACTGTAATAAAAGGATTGATTAAAATTAAAAACTCCCTGTTCATCCTTTCTACTCATTTGTATGAAATAGGTGAGGAGTTGAAGAAATATCCAAACATATCCTTCAAATATTTTGAAACAAATGTGATGGATGATCAGTTGGAATTTAGCTACCAGTTGAGAGAAGGTATTAGTAATGACCGCATTGGTTATGTGATTTTAAGAAGAGAAAAAGTGGTGGAGATGCTGGAAAAGCTATAATCTGAACGAAGATTTTGCAGGATTAAATGGATTATGATGAAAAAATGGTTTTTCGTTTTTTGTTGCTGCAGAACCATTGTTGGTGTTACACAGGATATTAATGTACTTCATTATAGATATAATCTTGAATTAAATGATAGAAACGATACCTTATTGGGAATGGCAGTTGTCAGTTTTGCTCTGCTTTCCGACCAACGGACTGCGTCACTAGAACTGGCAGGAGTCAATGGACAGGGAAAAGGCATGATCGTAACATCGGTGAGTTCAGGTACATATCCTTTGCGGTTTACTCATAACGCTGATAAAATAATATTTGATCTTCCAACTAACAAAATGGGAGATACTCTCAAAGTATGGATAACATATAAAGGAATCCCATCGGACGGATTAATCATTTCCAAAAACAAATACGGTGATAGAACTTTCTTTGCGGACAATTGGCCAAACAGGGCTCACTTTTGGATACCATGTAAAGATGTTCCCAACGACAAGGCAAGTTTTGAATTTACTGTAACCGCTCCTTATCGGTATAAAGTAATTTCCAATGGTACACTGGTAGAAGAAAAAGAATTGGGAAATGCTAAAAAACTTACTCATTGGAAAGAAGACACCCCTCTTCCAACCAAGGTAATGGTCATTGGTGCTGCCAAATTTGCTGTGAAAACTTTTAATGATAGTCCGCCAGGTATTCCCGTTTCTGCATGGGTTTATGAAAAAGACAGCACAAAAGGTTTTCATGATTATGCACCAGCTCCTGAAATTTTGAAATTTTTTTCCAGCTACATTGCTCCTTATCCTTACCAGAAACTTGCAAACGTTCAGTCGAAAACCATTTTCGGCGGTATGGAAAATGCGGGTGCTATTTTTTATGCCGAAACTTCTGTAACCGGTAAAGGTGGCGTAGAAGACCTGCTGGCTCATGAAATTGCCCACCAGTGGTTCGGTGACATGGCTTCTGAAAAGTCATTCACGCATCTGTGGTTGAGTGAGGGCTTCGCAACCTATTTGACAGATATTTACTGGCAGCATAAATACGGGGATGAGGCTTTCAGAAAACGATTGCAAAACGAAAGAAACGAAGTAATTCAATTTGTAAAAACAAGTAATCATCCAGTGGTTGATAGTCTTTCAGCTTATATGGATTTACTCAATGCCAATAGTTATCAAAAAGGTGCATGGATCTTACACATGCTTCGTACCGAAGTTGGTGACTCTATTTTTCAAAAGATCATTCAAACCTATTACCAGCAATATAAAGGCAGCAATGCAGATACGAAGGATTTTGAGGCTGTAGCAGAAAAAGTGTTGGGCAAAGAGCTAACATGGTTTTTTGACCAGTGGTTGTATCGGTCCGGCATTCCGGAACTGAGTGCAAATTGGAAAAGCGATGGCAATAAACTTAAGATTGAAATAAAACAAAAAGGTAATCAGCCTTTTCAATTTCCTCTTGAAATAGGAATGGTTTCCGCAGATGGAAAAATGACAGTTCAAAAACTTTTGATCAAATCAAAAGAAGAGGAGTTTAAAATTGATTCATCCTATAAACCGGTTAAACTTGTTTTAGATCCAAATACTAACCTTTTATATGAAGGAAGTCTTTCGCCAAAATAGAAACTACGGCATTTAATTCCATTACATCTTCACACAGGGATACATTTTCCGGATATAAAACACACCATCAAACACTTCGTTCCATCTTGCATGCGCATTATAGTGGTACTTGCCCTTCATATAAAAAAGCTCCTGTTTAGAAGTCTTATAATTTCTAAAATTAATAAAAGCATATTCACTGTTCTTCTTAGCCACCCAGTTCTCAATGCCGTTCTTTTTCGGACTAGCCACTTTATAGGGTTTGACAAATATCCTCCCGGCAGTTCCTTCATAAGACGTAAATCCAAGGATATAGATCTGGTCCTTCAAATCCTGGTAAAGAAAATGACCCATAGATAAATGCCTTCCCGAATTCGGACCCATGGCATCCCAGGTGTTTTTTGCCACATGAAAATTATGTGCCCAAACAATTATCTTTTTGCCGGGGTAATAGTAATCGCTGATCCATTTAAGGTTGGCTGCCATTTGCCGGTCCCTTACGGTCATCGCCTCATAATTTTTTTCATTTGAAAATTTTCCCTGTTCCACATAGGCTTTCAGACTTTTTGTGAGGATGGTCAAATAATTAGTATCGGGTAGTTTTTTATTCCATTCAATAAGAGAATCCAATATAGTGTTCCAGTACACAAGGCTATCAGTTGTGATGTTCGTATTCTTATCCAGCGGGTAATGTGTTTGCACCAAAGAAAGTAAAGGCTCTAGTTGAATAGAAAATTTCCGAGGTGCATTAGCCGAATTCAAATGCTTCAAAAAATCGTCTTTATAATGTGTCATTCTGTAGTTCCCGTGTACCTGGCTATCGAATCCTGTAATAGTTAGGGGTAAAGAACTATTTTGAGTATGGTTGATGTAGGTGAACAGGTCCTGGCACGCATCGCAATGTGTCCATATCGGAAAAATGTTTGCAGTAACCTGCTGAATAGTTTGTTTCCCATCTTTAAACGCTTCCCATGATTTGGTAAGACTATAAAAATCACTTTCAAAAGCCAGCACTTCAAAACCCATTTTCTCGTGCAGGAATTTGATCAATCTTGTTTTGGCAAGAAAGGTGGGTGCATCGCCATGGTCCTGTTCTCCCAGCAATACAATTTTGCTATTGCCAATGGCCTCAGCAAAGGGTTTGAGATCAGAATAATTAGAATCGGTTATTGAAATGGAATTAATAACAGAAGTGTTGCTCAACACATATTGTTTAACTTCCTGGCTGTAAATTTTGTTGCAAACGAAAATACAAAAGCAGGTTAATGCAGTTAACAGTAATCTCATGGCATCAGGGTTAAAACCAAAAGATAAAATTTAAATTGTTAAGAGCAAGAAAAAGGCTCCTGGAAAAACTGACTAATACATTCATAGTGGATTGATGTTTGTACACAAGAATCGTTTGTGAGCAATTCACCTGTTAAAGCAAAATTTGCTAAAAGTATATCGGGTAATTTTTCTGAGCTTGAGTATTCATTAAACTTACTTTCATTTAAATTTCATCAAGACCATCTTATAATATTGAAGTAATTCAAAAAAAATAAAAGTCCCGCGTTGGCGGAACTCTTATATTTTCATAAAGTTCATTCTTCACTATACTAACATGGTAACCGGGTTTTCCATGTACTTTTTAAATGTTTGCAGGAACGAAGCACCTACTGCACCATCCACACTTCTGTGATCACAACTTAACGTGATCTTCATTATATTGGTCACCCCAAAACCTTCGCCCTTTCGTACCACTATCTCCTTTATTCTTCCCACAGCCATAATAGCACTGTCCGGCGGGTTAATAATAGCTGTGAATTCTTCTATATCCATCATGCCCAGGTTGGAAACGGTGAATGTGTTTGCCGAAAATTCATTGGGTTGCAATTTTTTATTTCTTGCTTTACCTGCCAGCTCTTTGCTTTCTGCAGCAATCTGGCTCAGGGTTTTTTGATCGGCAAACCGGATAACGGGAACGATCAATCCCTCCTCGATAGCAACAGCGACGCCCACGTGAATATGTTGGTACTGTCGAATGAAATCTCCCATCCAGGAGCTGTTTACAGCCGGATGTCTGCGCAGGGCCATGGCTGCAGCTTTCACCACCATATCATTAAAGGAGATTTTTACCTCACTCACTTCGTTCATCTGCGTTCTTGCCGTCATGGCATTGTCCATGTTAATTTCCATCGTGAGATAGAAATGGGGAGCGCTGAATTTGCTTTCGCCCAAACGTTTGGCAATAACCTTACGTATTTGCGAGTTGTCTAAATCCTTGTAACCTTCCTGCCCTGAAACAATTGGTTGTGCGGCCTGTTTAGATGGGGGTTGAGAACTGCCAGCAGCTTCCTGTATTGGTTTGAAATTATCAATGTCGTTTTTGGTAATCCTTCCGTTATCGCCCGATCCTTGTACCTGCAAAAGGTCAATACCTTTTTCTTTTGCTAATTTTTTAGCAAGAGGCGAGGCTTTTATTCTTCCTTCGGGAGTACTTGACTGGCTGGCTGGTTGCGAATTTGCTTGCGGTTGTACTGTCGCTTCCTTTTGCCCCTGCGCAGGTGATTGCCGGGCTTCTGACTTCTGGCTTCCGGCTTCTGACTTCGATCCGCCTTTTGTTGCATTCACGATGGCATTTACATCGACCTTTCCTTCTTCACCTATTATACATAACAGA
>Ga0193740_1000001_pt1 | contig 72898 bp, 60 predicted proteins | sample L2s1metaG_FD_145072 | JGI IMG/M metagenome (GOLD analysis project Ga0193740, IMG submission 145072) | Soil microbial communities from a riparian zone of the East river system, Colorado, United States - L2s1 | ecosystem: Environmental > Terrestrial > Soil > Riparian zone | place: USA: East River... | reverse complement strand
TTTTTATTCTTTTTCCCATAATTATTCTTTTATGCTACAAGAGTTCCTCCTGCGGCTTTATATACCTGCGCAAGTGTTTTTGGATTGTTCTCTTTTTGATTATATCCTGCTCCCGGAAGTGAAGCCCACTCCTTTCTGCATTTAGTGATAGCCTGGGAAAACCTTCCTGCCATCACATCATCGAGGGCTTTTCTTCTTGCAATAAGTTCTATGGCAGCCCTGTCCTGGCTTTGGGGACTAAAATCCTTCAGCCTTAATTTTTGAGATATTTCCTGCCAGGTTTTATTTAGCATTTGATAGGCACCTGCGGCTGTACTTGTCAAACCCCACTTAGTAACTTTTTTGTTCGGGTGTTTTGAAAGATCATCCGCCAGGGCTCCACCATACAGCATTCTGTAAGCATCTTTTCCAAGAGTGCCTTCAGAATACTGGATCATCAGAAGAAATGCTTTTAAATTTTTTTGTGCTACTGTCATCTTAGAAAAACTTTTTTGCCAGAAGGCAGGGACGGTATAGAAATACCAGTCCCGTATACCATTAACTGGCTTCGATTTAACCTGAAATCACTCGTATGAGAAAACTTGGCGGGCTACCTAGAATATTGGCAATACCCTTATACTATGGAGTCGTGATTGTTCCATGAAGACCAACAAAAACGTATGAGTTAGCTGCAATTGAGTCCATTGATCCTAGTTCAATGGTCATTTCAATTAAAAGATCATCCTCGATCAGTCTTGGATTAGCAAGCTTGTAATAGCCAACAGGCACCTGGTGATAATTTGCAGTTTTAAAAATGCCAATTGAAGTTTCAGGAACGATTGAGCGTTTATTGCATTTTAAAGAAAACTCCCCGTTGGCAATCGTATTGAAGTTCTCAAGTCCCTTGTATTCTGTTGCTATGATCTTGTCTTTTGTTCCGTCAGCGGAAACACCGGCAAGAATATAAATTCCCGAAACAAGCAATGCCTGATTTTTAGGGAGCTTTGCATTTGAGATGTTACGAAGTCCGATTTCCTTATCGTCCTGCGTTTCGAACATCTTTATCGTCTTAGATGTTACCGGCTTGATCGAATAGATGGTTTGATCGGCCAGACGCAAACTTCCACTAGCTAGTCCTTCCTTGATGTGCTGCGGAAGCTCACCAAAATGTTTTTCCATTTCTGCGCGGGATCCTTTGGACACGGCACCGGTATTTGCCAGCTTATTGACTATCCTTTGTCTTTTAATGGGGTTCATGCGTCTGAGTGCACCCAAAAGTTCATTATCGTCAATGCCTTCAATCCCGATTAAGGCACCGGCATTATTGTATTCTTCAATTCCTTCAAGTAGTCCTAACATAGAGTAAGTTTTTTATTGGATTAGTAATTTGTTGATTGTTTAACAGTTGAGTTGAGTCGTCCAGAGGTTAGATAAGGCGGTCGTCTAAATCAACGATCCCAATTTGAATATCGTCGCTGAAAGGGCTATTCCCCCTGAATTGCATGGCGCTTTCTTCAATTTGTCTTTCAATGTCACTTAGCGCTGCAAGTTCTCCCATCGATGTATCAGGATAAGTGAAGTACTGCAGTTCTCCGATCCCGGAAGTGCCACCTTTCTTTTTCAGCTTGTCCAGGTAGAACTTATCAGAAAGACTTGCTTTAAAAACTTGTAGTCTTTCTTTTATTCCCTCGAGTCCTTCAAGACCACTTACTGTTGCTGTCTTAACCGTTCCTCCTGCCATCATACCAAGACCCAATATCTGAACAAGTTTATTGCCGGTATAATGACCAATGCCGGTAGCTGCAATTCCTATGATGAGCGAGGGCTTTCCAATAGCCGCACCAACCAAGCCTCCACCGATTACTCCGATCAGGATGTCTTTGCCTGTCTCCAATGAGGTGTTTTTTAAATTGCCTTTCGTACTAAGGCGGTCACCCCTCACAGATAGAAAGCCTTTTTTCCTTGCTTTCTTTTGATATCTATTTCTTTTTCTTGACATAGGTTCGAGATTTTTGTTTTAGAAAGTTTTAAAGGAGTGCAATTGCCCGTTTATGATGATGCCTGCGCTTTGACTTTTGACGTTTCTTTTTTCTTGGATTTTTCTTTTTCCTTTTACGAGGCACTCCTGAAAGTGAATGACTTGAGGACGATCTTTTAGAGCCTTTGTCTTTCTTCATCAGTTGAAATCCTATAGCCATCAGCGTTAGTCCACCTGCACCAATGGCAACAGGCTTTAGCCAGGATTTATTCTTGTCCCAAAAGTTTTGAAGTGTTGTAGGCGTTTTGTTTGCTGTGTTCGTGCTTGTGTTGTTTGTTGTTACAGCACTGTTGGTAGTAACCAAAGCACTACCGTCTTCATTATATTCGTCCATGTCTTCAGGAGTTGAGGAATTATCTGTTATTGAATTATCTGTCGTTGAACTAGTATTTGCTGAGCTGCCGCCACTTCCACTATTAAAACTTTCCTGTGTTGTAATAGCTGTAGGAAGCGAAGTGTTGTTTTGAACTGACGGAGATAGTGCAGTGGTATCAACCTTTGAAGTATCAACATTATTCTCTGATGCATCTGTTTTTGATTCGTCGAAATCTGCTGATTCTTTTTTACCTCCGCCGAATATGTCCCCAATTTGTTTTAATGATGCAATAATTCCAGCGATTACACCTGCTGCGGCAGCGATAGAGGTCAGTGTTACAGGTTCACCCAAATCGCCTAGCCCCTCTATGCCCTCGATATTTTCAGAGTAATAGATCTCAGGGCCTAAAAGCTGGTTTAGTGGAATATAAGCACTCATGTAACCAGTAGAACCCACCATTGGGAGCATTCCAAGTCCATTCACTGCTCTATCGCTATTCCCCTTTCCTCCCAGGATCGCTTTTTTAAGATTTTCCACCTTACCACCAGCAACTGTGAAAATGTTTTCCAGTTTCGCTCTTGTAGCCACAAGCTTTTGAAACTTTTCAGGTAGAATTCCTTTAGCCGCTGCCTGCTCCGGTGTGAGATAGCTCCAGCGTAGCCTCTTTGCAACATTTTTTACATTCAGCTTCATGGAAGCAAGTACGCCATTGCGAAGTAGTATAGTAGCAGGATTTACTTTATTGATCTTGCTTACAACTTTTTTCAAAATTCCTTTTTTCTTTTTGGCGGCTGGCGCAGTAGAACCAGAGGCGGTGGCTTTAGCCGCTTTCTTTGCTTTTAACTTGTTGAACAAACCTTTTGGTGCAGGCTTCTGTTGCGTGTTCCCAGGAACCAAACCTTTTTTAGCCATGTTCTTTTTAAAAATCTTCCCGAGTTCGTCCATGCCTCCATCAAAACCATTTAAATACTGTAGCTCCATCGGATAATCTTTTTTCTGTGAATAGGGCACTTCGTAATCAAATTTGTCTGTCACACAATCGAGAATGATCTCTTTTGCACCATTTTGAACTACCGGGTAAATGTGCTGGAAGTAATCTTTCCAGTATTTGGTAATTCTGAGTTTGTGTTTAATTCCAAGATTGGTAAGTATGCTGCTAATGAATGTTGAATAACAATCGCAGTCAACTCCCGAAACCCTGTCCTTCCATGCTCTTGCAGGACTTCTAATCTGTTCGTACCCTTCCTGGTCTTTTTTATAATTGATATGTTGGTATACAAAATGCCAGATGCGGGAACAGGTCTCATATACATTGTTTGCCTTTAGTTTTCTCGAAATAGCATCTGTTTGATGTAGGGTCTCATGAACAACTTTTGGTATGAAGGCAACGGTATCGGAAACATTTGCATTTCTCCGGATGGTTTTATTTACACCTTCCGATTTTGGAAACAACTGGTCAAACTGATTTCCCGGCTTGATATTCCTTTTTTTCCTTGCTTCCATTATTTTTTCTTTAGCGTCACCTCATGACTCTCTTCAAAGGGCAGTTTCATCCATCCAAGATCAATGGTTGTCATAAACGTTGCAGTTACCCTCACTTCCTCCTTATTCTGTATTGCTTTCAACACTGAAGAAGAAAGAGAAAAAATGCTGAGTATTGGAATATTCACAAGTATCTTATCAATTTTCGCTTGCCCGAAAGCTGGCACCGTAATGTCTTTATCTACGACCTGCGAACTTCCAATCAGTGTATCCATGTACTTGATCTTGATAAAGGGGAACTTCATTTTAAAATTTCCCTTGGTTGGGTTTTTAAGCAAAAGGTCAAGTCGTATGGTTATCCCACTAAGGTTAACAGAATCGATGCTGGCATCCGGTACTACTTCCAGTTCGGCCTGCGTCTTTTTCATGTTGACATAATAGTTATAGCCGGCGTAAAGACTTGCACCAACCAATGTCCCCGCTACTAGTTTTGAAGTAAGGCTCATTTATTTTTCTTTTCTTTTTCTTTCAATAAAGTCTGCTGCCATTTTGTAGCCAAGCCAGATGCCACCCCCAATAAATGCTTTCAGTGCATAATCATACAGCCCTACAAAATCCAGGTTCGCAAGAAGAATGCAACCAGTTAAAAAAATGCTGCTCGATGAACTGTCCTGGTGTGATTTAGTTTCCATAGTGTGTTTTGCATTTGAGAGGACAAAATTGATAGGACTGATTAAACTGCTTTCCGGATTTGAGACTGATTTGGTGTTGGCTTCCTGAAAATTGCCTGAAGATTCGTTGTTGGAAGTTGATCACAGCTTTTCGGGTCTTCCTAGTTTTTCGAAAATGATACCTACCTGACGGATATTAAAATACCATCCGATTTTTTCACCAATTTCATTTTTGAATGGAACAATCCATTTTAAAAATGTTTTTGCAGTTATGCCATAAAGCATTGCCAGTTCATCGGTAGTGTACGGTTGAGCAGGAACCAGAGAAGTGATTTTCTCTATTACTTGGGTACGGATCATAGTTGGATTTTTTGTTTTTCGGATTCGAAGTCAAAGATTGACTTGTGTTTAAAAACTATTTCCGTTTTTGAGCGAGATTGGTAGCAGGATTCCGTTAAGTTCCTTAAAGTAGTTGTAACGGGTGCGCTTATGCTAAAATGGTCGCAAATGGTCGGGATTTGGCAGGAAAATCGTTCTCGCAGCATTTAGGCAGTGATTGTCCAACAATTGGATTTATGTCTTTATTGTTCTACACTAATTGGAAACGGATTGATTTTAATCAGTTTTGATTTTTAAATACTGAAAATTATCTTCGGCTTCCAATGACAATCACAGATACCACAACCGAACTCCAAATTGAAATTGTCCAATTAAAAAAAGCAGCCCTCGTTTTTAGAGCAATTAACAACAAATTGCGGCAACAAGTGCTTCATCTAATTCATCAAAACGCAAGAATAACCGTTACCGAGATATATGTAAAACTCAACTTGGAGCAATCCGTCACTTCACAACATTTGTCCATCTTACGTCAAGCAGGATATGTAAATACAGAAAAAGAAGGAAAATATAGATTCTACTCCGTTAATTATGCACGGTTGAATCAGGTACACGAAACTGCCAAAAACTTAATTACGAATATTTAGTATTGGAAATATTATTTTTTTCTAGACTTGTTTTTTGCGGCAATATCATTTGACACAATCCGAAATAGCTCAACTGGATCTACGTCAAATAATGCGGCCATTCCCATTACATTTTTCAACGTGAGCATGTCTGGATTTTGGACTTTCCTCCTTAAAGTATCGTAGTTTACCTTTAAATCCTTTTTTACCACAGTTAATGGAATGACTGTAAATATATCTTTTAGACTATTTATGCTTTTAGATTCAATAAGGGATTTAATAGCTTTATAACGTGGATCTTTCACCGTCTAAGTTTATTCCCGTAAAGTATAAAGCCGGTATTAGTTAAGGCACTTTATACGTCTAAATAGGAATTAAATAGTCCTATTGTAAATGATAAATAAGCTATTTTAGGACTATATTCAGGCAATAAGATTATATTTGGTAGGTAATAATATTTTTGCGAATCCTTCATAACTAATTGAAGCTTTCGCTTTGAGTCTCGACTTGGAAACCTCGCAAATTTTCATTAGACACGAGATGATAAGCAAGGGCTCACGTTTTGGCGTGGGCTCCCTTATTGTGTCTAAGGGCCTTGCGAGGGCCTCCAAGCCGGTAAGTGGAGTACCTGCGCCTTTTTTTTTGGTGCAAGAAACTCCTGGCTCAAACTAACCTCTTAATGTATGATGAGCCTTGTCTGGGAAAATTCTTCAGATTGAAGATGCGTTTATCGCCCTGAAAAGTGGTGATGAAAAAGGTTTGACTTTTTATTTCAATCATTTTTTTACCCGGTTGCTCTACTACTCTCAATCTATCACCGGTTCTGAAACAGCTTCACAGGATATTGTTTCAGACAGCTTTCTTAAACTTTGGGAACATCGTAGATCCCTCAAAGAACAGAGCCACATTAAATACTACTTATACCATGTGGTTCGAAATAGCTCCATTAATTATCTACGAGAAAAAAAGAAAGTTCGTCAAAGAGATAACGCGCTGATCCAAATCATGCCCTTATCTGAAAAGCATATCCTTGAAAAATTAATAGAAGCAGAAACCTACCATCAGTTTTATATTACATATACACGCCTCCCTAAAAAGTGTAAGATCATTTTCGAAATGTTTTACTTAGAAAACAAGCCGGTTAAAGACATTGCCAAAACACTTTCCATTTCAGTGAATACCGTAAAAAGTCAAAAGTTACGTGCATTGCAATTGCTTAAACAATATAGCGCTGAACAAAACTTGCTTTTCCTATTAGTGTATTTATTTATTAAATAGAAGTAGTTTCTTAATAAAAAGAGGCATTCATTCGCTTCACACTAATGGTAATAAAAAGCCGTTACTAAATTTACATCTGTCAGATCTTCAAACATTTTCATATTCTCATCTGAATATTCAACCCAGGCGTCCAATTCATCGTGCTGCTCAGGGCTAAGTAATTGATGCATGTACATCAATATTAAATAGGCAATTCTTTCAGGAACATCATTTAGTTGCATTGCAAAGGATTTCCTCCAAGTTACGAAACTCTATATCTTGGAGAACCTACGATACTGAAATTTTTATATATACTTATTCCGTCAGTCTTACGTGATCAATCCAAAAAGTGGTAACATGTAGCTTAATTGGACACCGTCGTATTATCTCCTCACCAAACACAATTTTTGAATATATTTTCCACCCATTTTTCGCCTGTTTGTGTATGTGAATTGGGACCTTTGTATGTCAACAATTAGCCTAACTTAACAACATGAATCAGTCGCCAACCAACCATGACAAAAACATAGAGAAAGCAGATCGGCTTGCCTACCTGATTTTTGGGCATGTCCGAAACACGTTGACTAAGGAAGAACGTGAGGAATTAGATGAGTGGCTTACAGAATCCGATGAAAATCTTGAATTATTTGAAAAACTGACTGATGAGGATAATATTGAAATAGGCATACAGGATTATTTGCAAAAGGAAAAACTAAAACAACAAGCACTTTCTGGTCTGAAATATAGGATTAGAAGAGAAACAAAAAATAAAGTCTGGCCTTGGGTGGTTGCAGTTTCTTTCATATTGGCTGCCGTCAGCTTTTATATATTCCGGATACATTCTAAAAACGATGGTATTGAAAAACCAACTGTAAAAAACAACAATCCAAATGACATTGATCCTGGAGAGAACAAAGCCATCCTTACTCTGTCAACTGGAAGAACAATTATTCTGGATTCATCCAACAGGGCTTCTCTGGCAAAAGAAGGAGATGTAAACATTGGTCAAAATAAGGGAGAGCTATTATATAGTGGAAAGAATGACGAAGTAAAACCCAATGAACTTTCTACACCGCGGGGAGGACAATACAAGGTTGTGCTTACCGATGGAACTAAAGTCTGGCTCAATGCAGAGAGTTCCTTAAAATTCCCTGCAAGCTTCAATGGCAATACAAGGGAGGTTGAATTAACTGGCGAAGGCTATTTTGAAGTAGCCAAAGATGCTACCAAGCCTTTTATTGTTTCTATTCGATCAAAAAATGGTAGAGATCAAAAAGTAACTGTACTGGGTACCTATTTCAATATCAATGCTTATGAAGATGAAGCGAAGACTTACATTACCCTTTTAGAAGGTTCTGTTAAGCTTGACATTGCTGGTGTAAGCAAAATCTTAAAACCGGGGCAACAAGGAGTTTCAGCGACAGGAATTGAAGTTAAAACTATTGATGTTAACCAAGCAATAGCCTGGAAAGAAGGGAAGTTTTTATTCCATGACGCAACTATACAATCCATTGGGGAACAGATCAAGCGTTGGTATGATATTGAGGTGGAATATCAGGGAACGAGTACAAAGCTTTTCAACACAGAAGTATCACGTAATGTACCACTTTCAAAGCTATTAAATGGTTTGGAAGGCACCGATCAGATCCAGTTTAAAATCGAAAATGGAAAACTCATAATAAAATCCTAGCTAAAGACGAAGTTTATTAAAATGAACCGCTCCCATTGGAAGTGAGAGCGGCAAGCCGTTGAGCCTTTTTTATAAACAATCCTGGCAGAATTGTTATTCATTAACCCAACTTAAAACAAAGCTATGCAAATGACTGCGCACAGCAAAATGAGGAATCCACCTTTTCTAAAATTGCTGTTTCTGTTTCTCCTTTCATCCATTTTTTTTCAATCAGGCTACTGTCAAACCATTAGCATTTCTTTGAAACATGTTTCTTTAGAAAAAGCATTTAAAGAAATTGAATCGAAAATTGATCAACGATTCGTGTACACACGAGACATGATCGATCAAAGCCACCCTGTATCAATTGCAGTAAAGAATGCCTCACTACAAAGTGTGCTTGATTTAGTATTTAAGGATCAACCTCTTGATTTCTCCATCGATGAACAATTCATCAAGGTAAAATTTAAAACGAAGGACGTTAGCTCAACTCCCATTGTAATTGACATTCTTGGAAAGGTCCGGAGTGAGAAAGAAGAGCCGCTGGCTAACGTCTCAGTGATTGCAAAACGTAGTGGGAAATTCTCCGTTACGGACAACGGTGGTAATTATTCTCTCGAAGCCGTACTTCCAAACGATGAAATTGTATTTTCCTGCATCGGCTATTCTGAAAAAAGAATCCCGGTTAACGGTAAAAGCAGAATTGAAATACAATTATTGGTTTCGATTAATGAGTTAGATAGAGCCCTCGTAATTGCCTATGGCACTACTACCCAAAGAATGAATACAGGAAATGTTGTTAAAGTAAGTGCTGAGGAAATTGAAAAGTACCCTGTAACCAATGCGCTTGCAACATTGCAGGGGAGAGTACCAGGGTTGGTAATAACACAAACCAGTGGCGTGCCGGGTTCGTCTTTCAAGGTAGAGCTGAGAGGTCAATCAGTTTTAGATTTAAGTCTGTCCCGTAATGACCCTTTGATTGTAATTGACGGCGTTCCATTTGAGGCAGGTAACATAGCTACTAATCAAATCAGTTCTGCTGCCAACAACCCTGTCTCGATAAGCCAGGGAGGGCTTAGCCCTTTAAATAATATCAGTCCCTCCAATATTGAAAGCATCGAAGTATTAAAGGATGCGGATGCCACCGCAATTTATGGAAGCAGGGGAGCTAATGGAGTAATCCTGATCACGACAAAAAAAGGCAAGCCTGGGAAAACTTCTTTTGGAATTAATGTTTATAATGGCTGGAGCAAGGCGAATTTCAAGATGAATATGTTGAACACGCAGGAATATCTTAAAATGAGAAGAGAAGGTTTTGCAAACGAAGCTCAAACACCAACCAATTCAACTGCGCCTGATCTTTTACTTTGGGATACTACAAGGTATACTGACTTTAAAAAACTATTGATCGGCAATACAACACATATTGGTTCCTACCAAGTATCGTTATCGGGAGGCAGTTCTCTCACACAGTTCCTGATCAATGGAAATTATCATAAGCAAACGAATGTATTCAGCACTGATTTAACCGATCAAATAGCGAGTGGATATCTGCAGGTCAATCACCAAAGCGAAAACAGAAAGCTAAACCTTCAGGTTTCCACAAATTATAGTGTAGACAAAAACAATCTTATTCAAACTGACCTCTCAAGGTATATCAACCTTCCGCCCAATTTGAAGCTTTATGAAAGCAATGGTAAGCTAGCCTGGAGTGAAAGTGGTATTAACTTTCGTGATGTGAACATTGACTTTACAAACCCGCTTGCGGAACTCCTAAAAACCTATAAAAGCGAGAACACCAATTTTTTGGGAAATGTTACTGTTAGCTATGAAATTCTAAAAGGATTGGTTATAAAAAGCAGTGCTGGTTATAACCAATTTAACTCTGATGAAGTGTCTACTAATCCATCCACATCAATTGACCCTTCACTAAATACCCTTCCCTTCTCCACTTTTGCCAACGCCGCTATAAAAAGCTGGATTTTGGAGCCACAGCTTCAATGGAATAAAAATATCGGCAAAGGGAAATTTTTTGTTTTAGGAGGCGGCACTTTTCAACAAAAAGCTTCAAAGAGCCAGCTCATTACAGCAACTAATTACACAAATGATCTGCTTTTAAATTCCATAAAAGCAGCCGGAAACTTATCCGCTTCAGCTAACAATTCAGAATATCATTACAATGCGTTTTTTACAAGATTACATTATGATTTGAAGGACCGTTATATCATAAACCTAAATGGAAGAAGAGATGGCTCCAGCCGGTTTTCACCAGCCACACGATTTTCAAATTTCGGTTCCGGAGCCTTAGCATGGATATTTTCCAAAGAGAAATGGTTTAAGGTTCCCTTTATCAGCTATGCGAAACTCAGAACGAGTTATGGTGTAAGCGGCAACGATCAAATTGGAGACTATAGGTATCTGAATCTTTGGGTGAACACTACTCAACCCTATGGAGGCGTTCCAGGTATGTACCCCAACACCCTTTACAACCCGGCTTATAATTGGGAGCGCACCAAGAAACTGGAAGGCGGACTGGAAATTGCTTTTCTAAAGGATAAAATAAGTTTGTCTGGAAGCTACTATCGAAACAGGAGTGGCAACCAGTTAGTAAATTATATTCTTCCGATACAAACGGGCTTTTCCAGCGTTATTCAAAACCTACCGGCCGAAGTGCAAAATAGCGGCCTGGAAATACTAGCTAATTCTAATTTGCTCGATAGGCATTACTGGAAATTAAATGCCAGCTTTAACATCACCATTCCAAAAAATAAATTGGCTTCCTTTCCAGGACTAAGCTCCTCTTCCTACGCTTCTCAGTATATCGAAGGCTCTTCCCTGAGCACTATTTATAGACTGAATTATGTCGGCATTGATCCTACCACAGGGTTATACACCTTTGAAGATGTGGATAAGGACGGCTTGTGGACAAAAAAGGATTACCGGTTGCTTGGAAACACAGATCCCAAATTTTACGGAGGCTTTTCAACTTCTGTTTCGTATAGGTCATTGTCGTTTTCCTTCCTTATCGAATTTAGAAATCAAAAAGGCCGGAGTTATCTAAGTCAGTTGTCCAATACAATTCCAGGCACCATTTATAATCAGCCCACGATTGTTCTTGACCGGTGGCAAAAACCTGGCGATAAAGCAAGTATTCAAAAATTTTCAAGTAATCCATTCGGTAAAGCATATACCGCACTCTCCTATTTGGCACAATCAAACGGCATATACTCCGACGCAACCTACGCCAGGTTAAAAAACTTGTATGCATCTTATCAATTTCCAAACATATGGTTGAAACCATTGCATATTAACAGTGCAAAGTTTTATTTGGAAGGTCAGAATCTGTTTACCGTTACAAAATATAAAGGCACTGACCCGGAAACGCAAAATTTTTATGTGCTCCCACCTTTACAGACTGCCGTATTAGGGCTTCAAATTATTTTCTAAAAGACTTCGTTATGAAAAAATTAATCAGAATATATATACGCTTGTTTACTTTGATTGCCATATCCACTGGCATTTTAAGTTGTAAAAAATTTGTTGCCGTTGACCCTCCAAAGACTGCAATTACTTCAACGGAATTGTTTTCAACAGAGCAGGGTGCTATTTCAGCTGTGACAGGATTGTATAGTCAAATGAGCCTCGCGAACCTGAATATAACCAACGGAGGTGTGACTGTTTATAGCGGCCTTTCCAGCGATGAAATTGTCAATACCAGTACCAATGCGACTTTTGACCAGTTTAAAAACAATGCTCTCGCTTCGGACAATTCGGTTGTTAGCTCCAGATTCTGGACACCAGCCTATAGAATCATTTACCAAGCCAATGCAATACTGGAAGGGCTATTGTCATCTTCTACCCTTTCGACACCAGTAAAAAATCAACTCAAGGGCGAAATGTTATTGGTTAGAGCATTGCACTATTTCTACCTGGTTAATTGCTTCGGCGATGTACCCTTTATAACTATTACAGATTATAAAGTGAATGGTAGTTATCCTAGAACCGGTAGTGCTAACATTTATTCGTCAATGATCTCTGATTTAAAAGAAGCACAGAATCTGCTTCAGGAATCTTACCCCACAACAACTAAAGGGAGACCTAATAAATGGACCGTTACAGCTTTGCTTGCAAGAATTTATTTGTATCAAAAAGATTGGGCCAATGCAGAAGCCTTAGCATCAAATATTATCAATTCAGGTAAATATAACCTTGTCAGTAACCTGACAACAGTATTTACGCCTTCTTCACAAGAAGTAATTTGGCTTTTACAAAGAGATAATAACAATACCGCAGAAGGAATCACCTTTGTTCCAACTTCTTCAACGGCAAGGCCTCAATTCGCTATTACAAACAGTTTACTTGGATCATTTGAAGCAGCCGACAACCGCAAAAATGTATGGTTGCAAAAAAATGTTGTCAGCGGCCAGACTTATTATTATCCATATAAGCATAAAATAAGAGCCAGCACCCCTATCACTGAATACCTTGTAATCTTCAGGCTTGCGGAAATTTATTTGATAAGGGCCGAAGCACAAGCCAATCAAAATAAGCTTACACAAGCAGAATCGGACCTCAATCTGATTCGAACACGCGCCGGTTTGACAACCATTTCAGGAACTAATATGGCTGGATTATTAAATGCGATTGGCCATGAACGGCAAATTGAACTTTTTGCAGAATGGGGACACCGTTGGTTCGATCTCAAACGAACCGGTTCTGCAGAAGCGGTGCTATCGCAACTAAAAGGGAGTAACTGGCAAAATACTGACCAATTATATCCACTTCCATTTGGCGAACTGCAGGTGAATCCTTTCCTGACACAAAATCCCGGCTACTAATTAGCACCTCATTTATGGAAATAAGATTATTGCACCTTACAGGATGCAGGATTATTGTTTTGTGCTTAACAAACTTGCTTTTGATTCAAAACATTAGTTCCCAATTGAAGTTGAATGATACCTGTCCTGATTTGCGTTTCACCGATGTATTAAACATAAGTCGCCCAATAATTAGCTTTTCTGATTTTAATGATAAGGCTTTAATCATTGATTTTTGGAATACGCAATGCAAGTCTTGCCTGGAAAACTTAAGCAAGCTTGATAGCCTTCAGCAGCAATTCAAGGACGATCTGCAAATCTTACTTGTAACCAAACAAAGCAAAAAGGAAATACAGGATTTCTTTGCGAGATTCAAAAAAATAAAAATTCCCAATATCCCTTTGATAGTTAGCGACACTATACTGCATTCGCTTTTCCCTTCAGAGGGATACCCATATGTAGTGTGGTTGGACCGATCCAGAGTAGTGAAATATTTAACGGGAAGCTACAATGTCACCTCTCAGCATATTGACCAATTTTTAAAAGGTGATACTGTTTGGATGAAGCATGCAAGTGTAAAAACCAGTTATGCGCCTCTTTGGACATTAAATGATTCGAGTTTTAGAAGCAATGTAAAATATTATTCGTGCATCACGGCATGCATCAATGGCCTGGATATTCATGAACCTGAAGGCGCTCTGATAAATGGAAATGGCGCAGTACAACTAAGCTACAATTGCATGACTGTTTTAGACCTTTTTAAAATAGCGTTCGGCGAAGGTGGCAAATATCCCGTAAACACGAAGTATGCAATAAAACTTGAAATTGATTCAGCCATTTTTACCAAACCCGGTGATGCCAACCAATGGGACAAATGGGAAAAGGATCATTTATTTAATTATCAATTGGTCTTAGCTGCCTCAAAAAGAGAGGCACTCTACAAAACGATGCAGGAGGACTTGATTCGCTATTTTGACTTTTCGGCTTTTTCGGAAAAACAAAAAGTAAAAGGCTACGCACTAACCATAGCAAATGGTAAAAAACTCATGGCGTCGAAAGCTAGCAAATCGTTCGACATTTACAACGACGGTAATGTTTCTATAGTTGATACATTGCGTTTTCTAAAACAACAGCCACAACGTCTGGCTTCTTTAATCAACTCGTGGTTATATTATCGTGCTCCATTTCAAAATAAAATAACCGACAGCACCCTTATTGATTTTAATATAAGAAAAGCTTCTCTCAATCCAAACAATATTGCTGAATTAAGAAAGGATTTGAAAAGATGTAACTTGGATTTACAGGAAACTTTTATTGAAATCGACGTTTTAATAATAAAAACTAAAAATAAGGCTGCTCCAGTGAAGCAGCCTTAATAATTATGGCTTTTTAATTTGGTCAGACCCAACTGAACTTGTAGGGAAAGTGGATATTGAGGTTGAAAAGCCCCTTAAACAATCCAAAGTTGACCCTGATGCACAAGGCGAAGTCACATTAGCTTTTTCGTCTTGCACTAAGAAATCCGAGGAACTCATAATTACACCATTAGGATGATCCTGGTCATAAGTCACTTCATACCAATACAGCGGATTGAACTTTTGCGCATTTTTCTTTTGCGTGGTAAAAGCGCTGGCTAATAGTGCAAGTGCAAAGGCGACAATCGGTAAGACCATTTTGATTCTTTTCATAAAAGCTTATTTAAGAATTATGCCTACTCTGTTATCAGGTTTTCGGCAAGCCCCTGTTTATTGCGCAACAATTTTTTTATCCAGCCTCAGTATGCCCTTATAGCTTGTTTATAAATAGGCATTTGGATCAGAAGTATTTCAAAAAGGGAAAGGAATACGAGGAATAAGTTCAGTATAAGGTGGCCGTTCCAACTTAACGACTGAAGCACACCGCCACATGAGCAAGGGAGATGTGATACAAAAACTAATAAATACAAAATGCATAAAGTAAAAATCGACAATAATGCAAGTGTTATATAAATAGCTATCCTCTGTGTTTTTTTGATGATCAATAGAAAGGCAGTGCATAATTCAAACACGGGTAACGACCATGATATAAGCCCAGCAAAGGGTTTGAGCAATGGTGACTGTTTCAGCGTAAAAAGAAAAAGATCGTGTTGAAAGATTTTTGATAGACCTGTGTAGGTAAAAAGAAATACAAACAGGCTTATAATTAAAGTTGAAACTATTGATCTCATTTTATCGGTCATTGCGAAATTTTAGGCGATTATCTTCTCAGAATTATCTGAATACAAATTTTGCAAGAAAAGCTAAACGGATTTTGATCATTGTAAGTAGCAGATGACAAAAACGAAGTGGTTGTTGTTACGAATTAGTAAAGCCCCTTTTTTAATGCTGAAACAGTGTATCCAAAGAAAGCCTTGAACTCTTTGGGGAAGTTGCTTGGGTTCATTCCCAAATCCATGGAAACCGCTTTTAATGGAACGCCATCTAAAATTTGTTGGCGGGCATGGTGCATTCGTGCACTTCGCAAATAATGAAACATTGGAACTCCGTAAACCTTGCGAAACGCTTTTCTTAACCAGGATGAGCCACAGTCCAATTGTTCGGCTATTTGCTCGGGAGTTAAATGCATTTTTAAGTCCTTAACAATTATTTTTTCCGCGTCCTCCGCACATCTCTTTTCCACCGGTGAAACATAGGTATGCGATAATGCATTATACGTTTGAGCAAACATTGTAAAAAGACTGCTTTCCAATCGAAGCTCAATATGTTTAGCTTGTAAAGAAGGAATGTATTTATCATCCCATATCGCTTTAACGGTATCGTGTATGGATGTTCTTGCAATTTTGACACGTTGGCTGAAATAAAAAGGCTTTCCGATTTCTTTTCGCAAGTCCGCCTTTAGTTCAGTGAAATACGGGACGAGATTTTTGTAGAAACTTGATGTGTACTGTCCATTTAAAATAGAGCTGCTTCCCTTATGTACCGTTGTTATGGCTTCGTGATCTGCTGTATTAAATAGCAGAAATTCCCTCCTTTTTAATTCGACCTTCTTTTGACCCTTAATTTCAAAATCAATAGCCCCTCTGATACTAAGAAGCGATTGCAGTTTATTATTGCCATCGATATTAAAAAAAGAAATTGTTTGTTTAAGGGAGAAAAGACAATGCCGTAGTAAATATTTTGAAGTTTCAATTTCCTGTAAAAACAAATTACCCCAGGGTCCTTGCGCGTGAAAATATGCAGCCTCCGGAATAATATGAGAAGAAAAGCCCGGTGGCATTCCGGATAGCAATCTTATTTTACCGTAATTCTCTGACAGTAATTCTCTGTTCATCTACGCAATTCCTTTGACCAAGCTTTTAAATTATAACTCCAAACTTTTTAGGCCCGCTAAAGAAAATTATGAAAAGTTCCTGTAATATAAGTTGAAAAAAGCAGTCACTACTTCTTTTTAGACATTTAGTACTTCTATTTTATTAATAACGTATGTGTGGTTCCGTTACATTTACGGCCGCAAAAACCAAACTAACAATTGCTATTAAATCCTATGAAAAGAACTTTTATAGTGAAGGATGTGAAACCTTATACAATGAAGGAATTATGCGAAATTTATCAGATAAGTGATAAAACCATGCGAAAATGGTTAAAGCCTTTTGCAACCGAAATCGGTAAAAGGCAAGGACACATTTATAACGTGGCGCAAGTGGTTACCATTTTTACCAATTTGGGAGTACCTGGTGTGATAGAGTAAAAAGACCAAAAATCGGCAATTACAGACGAAAGGTCTTGTTAACATTTCTTGTATGACTTGATGAAGCTCATTTCCCTAAAAGGTTAATGCTACAATAAAAGTTGCACTTAGCAGAACGTACCAAAGTAAATTCTGATGAAAAAATATATGTTTCTCGCAATAATAATATTCAGCCAGAGTGGCTTGATCTCATAACAGACTGAGTTAATCACCAACTGTAAACACAAATAAGTAATTTTATGACTCTACTTGAATTACTCATAAACTGTCTGTGGTTTTTGGAAGACTAAAGAAAGCATGGAGGGCAATTAATTGTGATTAACAAAATATGCCGAGTTTCTGTGGAAACTCGGGCTGAAAAAGAAGGATGTAATGAGTGATCTTTAATTTTCCCGAGTTCACACTGCACAAGGCTACGCGGTGAAACGCGGGAAGGAAATAAAAAACTCTTTTGCTGGAAATCAGAAAGAATGAGATGTTTTCTTCTATCCCGTCGTCTTTTTTACTACTTCTTCAAGCCAGCTTGATAAATTATTTGCTGCCAAAGAAAATGTTGAACTGGTTACAAAACCTACTTGCGAATGTGACTTTATTGCGACCATTAAAAAAATTGTGGAATGTTTTAGAATGAAAGAGTCGTGAAAAATTTTTCAGCGTTTGCAAACGAAGATGCAAATCGTATTTTAAAAGATGCAAATGGATTTTAATTAAGTGTTTGGATATTTGGTGGAGTTGGCAATTGATAGGTGATTGACAGAATATGCCGAGTTCCTGCGGAGACTTGGGCTGAAAAGAAAGTGAAGGTTTTGAATAGTGTTAAACTGTCTGTAGTTGCAAACTACAGACAGCATTTGTCTTTTATTATACTTTTTTGGAAGACTAACGACAGCATGGGAAAGTTGAGTGAGAAGAGAAGTAGAACTTATTCTTCACAGATTACTTCATAGTACAGATTGTCCTCTCTTTTTTGAATAAATCTTATGGCATCGTCATAACTATTAGCACCTTCTTTATGTGAAGAAGAAAAATCAATGCTGTTTGCCATACTGGGTTCTATTCCTCCGTTTTCATGTAAATAAAATCCATCTATTCCAAGTATTTGGATTTTTTCTTTTTCACAAGCATTAATAAACTCAAGAGAAGTTTGCTTTGACATGACGAACCATTTATCGTTGGACTTCATAATTACGGCTCCTCTACTTATAAACTCCTCTTCAATCTTATTCATATTCAATTATTTTTTTGGAATGTAAGGGTTCAGGATGTTTTTATCAGGTATCCAGTTAGGGTCTGCTTTATTACTAATTTGGAAAATCTCATTTGTTATATCGTCCTTTATTACATAAGCCCCTTCTTTTTCAAAATAAGCAGTAGCAGTATTTCCTGTCGCTAAATTTACGGACTTCCTTTGGGTGTAAGGATTATTCACTACACCATGTATAGCCTCCTTTGTCCATCCTCTTTTAGCCATTTGGTTAGCGATCTTCCTAGTAATGTAAGAGAAAATGGAAGCCGCAAATTTTTCTCCACGTTTAAATTTAAGCAGCTTAAAAGCAAGTCTAGCATATCGCATTTTCAAAAGCCATCCTGTAGGCACAAACCACGAAGCAGCTTCAAGAAAAATCTTGTCACCCTCTCTCGTGCTTGCATTTACAGCTTCTCTGTTCTTTGTAGTGGCATCAAATCGATATATCATCTCACGCAAATCATCCTGTTGTATCTGGTCAATAGATGCCCCCTGACGCCCTAAAGAACTCATAACATCATAATAGAGCCTTTGTTTTGCCCAAAAACCTTTTGGGATTCCAACAATAACAACTTCAGCCATTGATCCCTTATCTGCAACCATTTCTCCATCAGGAGCTTTTACTGAATCTTTAGGACTAAGACCCAATGGATCATTAAATAATAATGGATTATTTTGTGCAAATGAATAAGGAGACTCTTCCCAGTTTACTTCAGCTAATTCATCCACTTGCCAGAACCTTCCAAGCTGCGGGTCATACATTCTATTTATAGCATCGTAGGTTTCCAACCCGCTGCCATCACTAAACTCATTTGATTGCAGTTCGTTCCCAGCATTGTATTTGTCCTTATTTTGAGGACTACCAAATGCTGCAGCCTTTGAACTGATCCCTGCCATCGCCAACCCGAACGGATAGTAATGTGTTTCCTCAAGAATTGCACCTCTTGTATGTACGACCTGTAGGTTGTCAAAGAACACATTTACCGGTGACTCGTTACTACAGTAAATATAAACATATCCATTCTTTTGAGCAGCAAGGTTTGTAAGATCATTGTGATGGTCTTTTATAGCGCCATTACTTCCTACTTTACTAAAACCGCTACCAACACACTTGAACTGTTCATCAAAAAACAGGTAATTGATATAAGCTTTGGGAACCTGATCATTTGAATTATTATCAGTGGTTTCGTTGCTTAATAGGGAATTTATTCCTTGAGTTGTTGTAGGAAGTCCATTTAACTGGGCAGCTGTAATGCCCTGATGCGAAGCAGATATACCCATTCCAGCAAGCAGGCCTTGTAATATATCCAAGACAGGCACGGCACTGTTTACAGCACTTCCTCCTGTATTATTTTGATTATAATAGCTTTTACCCAATACATCAATACGGTCACCCGCCATTACTTTTAAGGTGATGCCGAGGCCCATTTTTGCTGAGTTACTATTTAGCTTATAAAGTTTTTGACTGTTGGCCTGTTCAAAACCAGGGTCAGATGGATTATTACCAAGACCGTTATCATTTGTGTAAGCCGGAATACCTGTTGGGTTCGCATCAACAATCTGATTTGTGTTAATGGCATAAAAATTTTGTTCGGTAGCAACTTTCGCTGTTTCCAAACTGGCAATTGGGTATTTGTCCTGTTTTTGTTCATCCGTAAGCACCATGCGAACGTTGCCCAAATGATCCTTAATGAAGTAGTCATACGTAAACGATGTGATGTTATTGTTAGCATCTTTTACAGGACGTATTCTTCCCTCTTCCATCGAAAAGAACTTGAGATCATCATTTGTACTATTTGCTTTTTCATATATGAAGCCACTAATGTAATTCGTGGTAGTTGTGAGATTACCTTCCTTGACTATCTTTTGCAGCTTATTACCAGCAGCATCGTATACATATTCTATGGTTCCTTTTTCAGTTGTAGCATCATCATTTTTTACATCGATTTTCTGTGGAAGGTTTAAAATATTATAAGTGATTGCACCGCCACTTGTAATACCTAAACCAGTAGTTCCAATTATCCTTTTATTTAAGTCAGAAACCATATTTCCATTGTTGTCGTAACCATAGTCTGTGGCTGTTGTATTCTTATCTGTAAAGTCCCCAAGCTTATTTTCACCACCGGTTAAATCGGTTACTGCCTGCAACTGATTGCTGTTAGGAAAGTATGAGTAAGTAAGATTATCAATTTGTGTAGAGCCGTGTATTTTCCAACCCCATTGCTGCATTTGCTTAATATTACCATTGGCATCATAAGCAGTCAGAGGATTTGTTCCATCTCCCATTTGGACTGTATAATTGATATCGCTATTATCCCAAGCCCCGCCATTATTGTTTTGAATAAATTCACTCTGCATAAGACGATTTGCTGCATCATAGCTAAAATCATATTTTCTTCTAATACCATCCCCTGCGCTTTTCCAGATAGTGCCGGAAATATTGCCATTTAACTGTGCAGCCACGTAATTTTGACCGGAGGTGTTGTTCTGTTTATCATAGCCTAAATCGAACGCAAATCTGCTTGGCGATGCACCATTAGCTGCCAGATCTGACCGATTTGCTCCCAACAGCCATCCCCTGATATTGTAATCATACTTTATTGTTTCCAGGGATGCCCCAAGTGTTTTTTGTTTTAATTGTCCAAGAGCATCGTATTCGTTTAATACAATTGTTTTATTGGCCCCGGCATCATTTATTTGCTTTTGAATAGAAAGGAGCCTACCCAACGCATCATACTGCATGGAAGTTCTGACACGGATAGTTCCAGCAGTACTTTGGGGATTATTATGCGATTGATAAGTACAAAGTACCTTACCGGAAAAATCGTACAAGGACGTGACCTCTTCTTTGCCACCCGTAATGTTGTCGCTTTGCAGCTGAACCACCCGTCCCTTATCATCGTAATAATTTACTGTTTCCAGCCATCTCCCTTTTGAAAAATCAGTGGCGTCTTCCATTGTCCAAACTTTACTTACTGTGACCATTCCCCTTGTTTTACCGGATTGAACCAAAGGTGGTGCTTCCCGATAAGGGTTACTACCCGGATCCAGCTTTGAAATGTTTGCGGTATTGTATGGCTTTTGATTGCCTGAAGGATAGTCATCGTAACGGGTATGTGTAAGCGCTATAAATGAGGTAGCAAGACCAAGCGGATTTCCCTGCACATTTTGAGTAGTAGCAAGTGAAGAAGCCGATACAATTTCAGCAGTAAATTCTGCAGTGGGTTCGTTTATTGTTGAAAAGCCTTCCACAAACTCTATACTTTCCAGTGCCTGGTATAAGAGCTTTTCTGCTTCCCTAGCACTTATAACTATTCGGCCAGAACTTTGAATATTGACGGGGGAAGCGGTTGAAAAGTTAAGGTTTGCGGCAAATGTTTGAAGATTGGTAAGACTTCCACCATAAGTCATCATCCCTGTGAGTATTGGCCTATTTAATTCGTCGTGCAAAGTAACCATCCACCAATTTTTTATCCGCATGTTTGCATCCTGGCTGTATACTAAACGGTCTCTGTTATCATAAACCATGTACACTTCTTTGGCGCCGGGCACTTTCTTCATGGACATCCTTCCCCTATGGTCGTATTCATACCGGAAACACTGTTCTTTAAGAAGAGTAGCATCGCTTAAATTCCAGTTGTTGTTTGCAAGTAGTTTCACAGCTTCGGGCTGTATTACACATCTTAATTGGCCCAGGTCATCATATACATAATAAGTAGAAAGCCAACCTTCATAACTTCTTCCTGCGCCATTATCCTTGACAGGATTGCCGTTTACATTGTCCAACAACTGCACTTTCCTTAAAATAACTTTCCCCTCCTTGTCCTTAAATTCGATTACTTGTTTTTCACTTTCATCCTCTGTAGCATTTTTATACAGGGACCCTGCAGGATATACACCATTATTATAGTCTGAAAGTGTATAGTTACCAAAATCGTTAGTTACATCCTCCACATCCCATATCCTTACCGCATCATCGTCGGTATTTGTCCAATATTTTGTGGTTACTCCTTTATTATTCCCTACCCAACTATTACCAGGCGCCATTACTTTGTGAGTTCTAGAGAAAGGCGATGCTTCAAACTCCGTTTGAGCGTAAAAAAAACTTTCGCCTTGTCCACCATACTGAGTTTGCATAAATATTTGTTGCTCTGGAAATGGGATTTTTTTGATTAACCCATCACTCGTTGGTGATGCGAAAGGGAGATTCTTGAATTGTTCCCTCCCATAGGTATCATAAGTAAAAGGAGTAACTAAATCGGTAGCGCTACCATTTGTAGGATACGAGCCTTGCCTCGAAACATTTTGAAGGGGCCTTCCTATACCATCAAAGTACTGGGTTATTTCCTTCACATCTTTTAAAGGACCTCCTACAATAGTACGCGGACTTGAGTGTGGAGATTGTACAGCCCAAACCCTTACATAGTTTATAGGCATTCCTTCTAGATTTGTATTAGGCAAAGGATTTTGCGCAATAGCCTTACTTAGTAAAAAAACTGCTATAATAAGCGTGCGATATCTGATATATTGCCTGCAAAACATGTATTCTGTATTAAGTTAGTTTTTGTATTAAGTTATTAGTATCAATTAGAAGCAATTGCATTTTGAATTTCAGAAGACAAGGGACTAACTACAGGTGAAAACTCACCTATTAGTTTACCGTCGCTATTAATCAGATATTTTTGGAAATCGCCCAACACTTCGCTTTCAAGCATATTGTTTTCAGTTTTGCGATTTAACCAATTAAAAACCGGATGGATGTCCAGGCCCTTTACTGAAGTTTTTTGAGCTAAAACGAAAGTTGTATTATAATTGGATTGGCAGAACTGCCTGATCTCTGAATTGCTCCTGCCCTCATGATTGAACGAATTGGAGGGGAAGGCAATGATTATTAAGCTATCTCCGTGTTGTTGATGAAGTTGTTGCAACTCACCCAATTGGTTGACATAACCACTGCCAGTGGCAATGTTGACCAGCAGTATTTTTTTTCCATGGTAAATATCTAATGAAACACTATTGCTGCCATCAATAGGGGTATACGCTAAAGTATAAACGTCTGTATAATATACAATCAAAGAGGCTATTAATAATTTAAGCATAAAAAGTTTTTAATGGTTTTTAATCTAGGCCGCATAACTGAACGGTACAGGCAATATCGCTATATGTTTCCCAATAGTATTGACTTGCTGTTCCGTCATTAAAGCAGTATCTCCAAGTACATACCCATTTCCATTGATATAACTCATCAATCAAAACTTTTTTCCAAACTCGAGATGTTACAACTGGATTACCAACGGTGCATTCATTATTAATGCATTTGCGATCGTTGCCTGTGCAATCGGAAGTGCTACAGAGATACGGCAAGGGGCAAGCAGATGGATTATAAACAAGCTTAGTTCTCGTTGAAGTATAAGTTAAACTACAAGGAGCAACATCCTTTTCTTCGACCAACTGATACCCAGTATTGTTTCCACTTGCATCTTTTTGACATGACACAACCCCTGTAGGTTGCCAATAAGCCGGAGCAGAACAGGCGGTACAGTTTTGTCCAATATCTATCCACCTAGATTCATTGTAACTAGGACTGCATGGATTCATGTCAATTTGCTGCTGTTCCTGAAAGCCTGTATTCACAGTAGTCCCTCCCGAATTATATGATTCACAACGGAGGTTTCCTGTATTCTGCCAATCCGAGACGTTGCAGTTCGGGCTTGGCCCGTCCTCTACCCATCGTTCATTTAAATATGATTGGCTTAACGGATTCTTATCAATTTCTTTATGTTCCTGAATATTCGAAAAATAAGACGCATTGAGACCACAAGGTTTACAGCGGGTTTCTCCGGTTGATTGCCAAACTGGGTTTGTGTTAGGTAAGCATTCTTCGATTTGATTATAAAAATTATAGCAGTACTTTTTGATGATATTTCGATAACCGTCCCGAATATGTTGCAACCTTCCTAAGGCATCGTAGTCATAATATACTACGCTTCCATTTTCATCGCTTTGACTGGTAATACCAACCAGTGGTTCGTACGTATATGTTTTGAGCATGGCGCCTTGACTATAAAGTCTTACCTCATCAATCATGCCGTTGCCAGATATAGACACGCTGGTAGTTCCTGATATCGTGTGTTCGAAGTAAGTCCATCCTCTTATCGAAGGACCGGTTTTAACCAACTGCGTACCTGTAACTGTATACGGTGAACCATTGCTCCAGTAAGAAACTATATGAGTCGAGTTGGAAATGCCTGCATGGTAAAGATCAGCCGCGGAGAGATTGTATGTTTTCTTACCAGTGGGTGCCAGCGCATTCGTTGTAACTCCAGCAGGGGAAAATACCCATCCTCCGTTTCCATCCGCCTCAAAAGAAGTGTAGGCAACAGCGAGGTTAGTTGCATTGGTTGCCTGTGCGATTGGAAAAGTGTTTTTATAGTCCCATATATAAGAAACAAAGTGGTCACTATTTTTATATGCTTCTGTAATCAACCCGTTCGTGGTATATGCCGTTACCGTCAAAACCGGGATTTCAACCCCAGGCAATTTTTTTTCATTAATTGTTTTTTCAGATGCAACCTTGTGAAGATTACCTGGAAATAATGAATAGTTATGTTTGTTTATTCGAACTACAGCATTGTTGACCAATGTAGTTTCCTCAATTAATGGCGAAAGAATAAACTTTTCCTTCATTGCGTAATAAACATTTCCTGATGCGGCAAAATCTTCTACATATTTGTAGCTGAAATTTTGTACAGACCCATCACTTTGCGTGACTGTTTTTTCAATGATAGTGGGATCAATATTATTTCGGTACTTAAAAGTGGTTGTGTTGACCAATGGCGCGCTAATTCCGGGGTTATAATATGTCTCAATTGTTTTTGACAAACCATCGTAATAATAGTATAGAGCAAATGATTGTTGAAGACCAATCCATTTACCATAATACTCAGGTCTAAAATCGTAGGGACAGTAAATTCCAAGTGTTCTATTGGCTGTCCTTGAGGGATCGACGTTATAAATATTTTCAACACTTTTCACTAGATTGTTTGAGCTATTATAAAGCTCAGTTTTCAGAAGTTTTCCTCTTTCACTAGATCTGCTCGAATATTTATAAATTCTTTTTAATTGACCATTAAAATTAGTTGCAGATAGCTCTGCCGATATTTTATATGAATCACTTCCCAAATCATAAGTGTCAGGATTAGTCTCATGCGTAGAAAACTTATACTTTGAATAACCTTCACTATTAATTTCTATTACTTCAGCATATTCCACGTGTGACTCACCATAACTTGAAGCACTCTCAATGTTATTATCCTTGATACTCGCATGAACAAAACCACTTCCACCGCTTACTGGCTTATGGAAATACATGACATGCACTCCTTCATTTGTCAACAAACCACTTGAAGGATTATTCACATTTTTATCATAGTCGCTGATATATTTGAATGTTGTAGTGCTGCCAGGAGTATTCTTAATTTCACTGATTCGGAGTCCGCCTGCAATTTCATCCATGGTTTTAGGTACCCACTGAGGCTCTATCCCGGCGGTCACTTTCCTTTGCAGAGCCTTACGATACCGATGGTTTTCGTAAGTAAATTCAGTCTTACCACCAGTAGGATAGATAATGGTATTCAAAATACCATATGTAGCATAAACAGGATCTGCCAAACGGTTTGCGTTTGGTTGAGAAAAATCCGTTTCATATTCCCCAGGCGTGCCATAAATAATGTTTGGTTGACCCACCAGGCCAGAATTGTCCTTTCCGTTAAAGTAACCCCAAATGTCCACGCCTGTTGTTAAAGGATCTGGAAGGTTGTTTGTATTAGAATACTGGAAACCATATTTTGTCGAAACATTGATGTCTATTCCCGTTAGAAACATTCGGTTTCCTCGATAGTCATAGTTAAAAGAAATTATCTTATTGGTTGGGAACGGGGATGTTAGATCTGTTTCTTCAAAAGGTAACGAGGGCCCATTAATATTATCCCATATCTGAATGTCGCTTAGTTTACTTGTGTAGTAATTTTTGTTGATTACTAAGACGTCAGAAACGCCATTGCCACTAATTGGTTGCTTATAAAAACGGTTGTAGTAATCCTTTTCTTCATAATTAAACTTTACTTTTTGTAGCTTAGTTTCAATTGAAGACAAATACACATGTTTCACAAGTGATTTATAAATCTCGGTTCCAGTGTTGGTACTTTCGTAAATTTGGTCAGTATTGGTTCCGTGCACCTCCTCGCTAACTATACTATGGCTGCGGAAGTATTTAATCTCAAGGAAACCAGCCATTAAATTGTTCCAATGGCCGTCCTTATCGTTAAATAAATTTTCGATAACTTTCTTATCATTATCCGTGTATTCTTTGTTTTGAAAATAGATAATTTCGTTTTCAGGAGTTATAACTTTTGCTAAATACCATGCATTTATTTGACCTGATTTAGGGTTAACGTACCTGTTTTCTTTTGCGTCATAAGAAAAGCTAATCTCAATATCTTTGAAAGCACCACCAAAGAAGAATTGATAACCATCCTCTGAAGTCATCTTAATTTGGCTGATTATTGTGTTGTTTAAGGAATATACAGGGTTGGTAGAATTTAAAACACTACTAAGAGTATATTGAAAATTGTACATTGGCTTTAAATGAATAAGATCTACGCTGTACCTTTTATCACTTACAACTCTTATTTTTCCGGTATTATCCATGAAAAATTTTCCGTTATGTCCTAAAAAGTTAAAAGAAAACACATCAGGGATATATTCATATGCCAGATCTATTTTTGGACTTTCCTTTTGAAAACCACTCGGTCCTAACGTCATTATCGAAAAATATTGGTTTGTTCGGATGTATTCGGGATCATAGGATTGTAATTGGCCATGAAGAAGTGCATAAATGTATCCTTTATCAGTTCCATTTTGAGCGCTGCCATTCTCCTTATTCGGGTCGTATTTATCGTCCATTACTCCATTTACGATACGGGTAATAGCACCTCCTGCATTCAAGCTCCAATTGAGTCCAACAATACCAGCATTCTTATTAGGAACAAAGCCGCTTGCATCATAAGAAATAGAGATAGGGATCTGTATTCCACATTCATTAACTTGATGAAGTGGAACGGAAATGTTAGGAGTTCCAGTATGATAGTTTATATTGTAAGTTCCATATTTCCCCAGGCTAGCAGCGTCAGGAGACATGATATTATGCAACGACCTCAAATTCGACATTGTATTCAATTCCTGAGACAGAGCTTGTGAAATTATAAATGATAAGACAAACAAGCTAACAAGACGTTTCTTCATAATTCAGCGAATATTATAGCGTAGTTATTTGTAATTTTTATTTTAAATTGTATCCCACTCTAAAAAAGATGGGCTGCGCTTTTGGCACTTGTTGATAGCTCATAAAATCCCACAGCAGTTTCATCTCTCCTTTCATTTTTTTACTGATCTTATATTTCTTGCTCACTCCAATCAGCCCACTCGTCTGCCACGCAGAGTAATTTCTTAATTGATCAACCTCATTGATCATGATCCTATAATTCTGTTCATACCCACCCGAGAAATAAAATGAACCTTTGATCTTCCAATCTAGATAGCTTCTGAACCCTATTCCCTGATGAGAGATATTGATGTTGTTCCAGTTATTTCCCCAGCCCATTTTGTAAGAAGCACCTACACCAATAGATGATCTATCATTGATCTTGTAACCAAGTGAGAGAGCTATATCAGAAGTAACAGGAAAAAAATATCTTGCCTTTTGTGATTGCACATTCGCCCCATATTCCAGCCTTTGAATAAAGCTTTTGGTTTTTTGGGTATTGGGTTTAAAGCCAGGGATCTCTCCGTCACCTGTATTGCCATAGCTTCCAGTTGAATAGCTAGTGACTTTATTTTTCAATTGATTCAACTGTGCCTGAGCTGATTGAACATTTTGCTGTAATTGCTGTGTTACGCCCGCGCTGCTTCCGAACCGGTCAACTAAAGTTTGATTAATCATTGCCCTAGTTTGCAGACCTGCAAGAGAAGCAGTAGTGTTTGTAGCATTGCTACCAGGAAGTGCGAACAAACTTCCGAGCATAGAGTTTTTTGCAAAAAAGTCTTTGAACTGGGGAAGATTCATCACTAGTTCCATGAGCTTTGCTTCGACCTTATTTGGGTCCTCAAACATTTCTTTATATTCTTTTACCTGTTGCTGGTAGTAGTAAACATCCTTCCTGAACTTTTTTAATTGTTTGATCATTTCCAGTTTTTGAAATTGCTCTTTCAACATTTGCTCTCTTAATGCCAATTGCTTTTTTATTTGATCCGATGCATTGAGCTTTAACTGTAGTTCTTTGTATTGGGAAAGTGTTTTTTGCAAAGCAGGATTTGAGGAGAGGTTTTGATCTTTCAAAAAGCTTAGGGCAGTAGACAAAGTGTCGAGGTGCCCAGAATAAGCAGCTGCATATTTATTTACATTACCTGTCAGGTTTTTTAATTCTCCATACTTTTCGTCAACCCCGTCAAAAAGTTGCTTTGCAAGAGTGGAATCTTTCTTCCATAATTTTTTCCTTAGTTTACTTTCTCTTTTTTGAAATTTATCTAAATATTTCTCCGTTTGTTTATTCAGCCTTTGTTCGATGGAAGATGTTTTTTTATCGAGTGCTGAAAAAACCTTATCAGGAATAGAAATGATTTTGTCAGCTTTAGAACTATCCTGCGAATAGCCATAACTGCAAATTGTAATAAGCAAGCATAGCATTGCTGTCTTACTGTATTGATTACTCATAATAAATTTGAGTTTATTGCAGTTATTAATTGGAATTAGCATTCAGTTGCCTGGTTACTTCTTCCTGCCTGCCAATTGTTTTTTAAGGATAGTGTTCTCCAGCTTAAGTTTTTCAACATCTTTATTCACCTGTATCATGTAAAGAGTTAGCTCTTCAATTTTTCTAAGGAGCACTGCCTGGTTATCGCCCACATCTAAACCACCATTTACCACATCCTTTTCGGAAGGCACATCAGGTAGATGACCATTCAGGTTGATGAAATGCTCTACCTGAAAAAGAGGTAATAACTTATAGCTGCTGTCAAAGACATAATCGGGCCATTCGGTTTGCGTCACTTTTATCTTTCGGGCCCAGAACTCGCCACCAGAGGTAATTTTTGCCTGTACGGTATTATTGGTTTTAAAGATCAAGTCGGAAGGATTAGTTGTTCCAATGAAATTTGCAGAAGAACCCGGATTACCGTTAACTGACCAGGCGCTGGAGGCAGCACTTACGGTTACTACAATGTCATCGCTACTGCTAGCTCCTAAATTATCAGTTGCTGTGAGCCTGAAAGTATAGACACCTTCAACGAGGTTGGAAACGTTGGGGTTGAAAACTGTTGTGCTACTGAATGTATAGTTAGCAGGTCCGCTGGCTAATGACCAGCCCTTAGATGCTACAGTACCATCGGCATCTGTTGCGCTTCCATTTAACTGCACTAAATTCACAGGAAGCGTTATATTTTGATCATGTCCAGCATTAACAGCGGGGGGATTATTAATTCCTCCTGCGGGGGCATCGAGCTCCCACCAGTTAAAATTCCAGCCCCCAGTACCCGAATTATTAAGTCGAATTATCTGGGTCCCTGCCGAAAGATATACAGTAGCAGTGACAGTCTGCCACGTCTGAAACCCCCCTGTTACCGGAACACCAACGGTTCCCACAACTGTAGTGCCTACTTTAATTTGAAACTGAGCCCCATCGTGAGCAGTCGCTAGCCGGAAACGCACGGTATATGTACCTTCAGTGGTCGCCGTGTATGAATATTCCATCCAGTCTCCAGGCTGGTCAATCCATCCTACATTTTCACCTCCTCCTGCATCGCTGGTAGCTTCTGTTGCCACCCCATTCATGGTACTCCAACTCTCTGCTTCTATATGAGTGGTTTGCGAATAGGCCTGTCTCACTAAAAAAAACAGCGTTAAAATTGTAAGGCTAATAAGCTTGTTCATATCGATTTGGTTGATTACTTAGTTATTGTGGTATTAGTTATGTTGATAATTTAAAGAGCTGGAATGCTATTGCCAGTAAAATCAAATTCAATTGATCAAAAAATACACTTCTCTTTTCCTTTGGTAACAGGTTTGCAACGTTTGCACATTAAAAACAAATTCCCTGAGGTTGATACGATTTATAGTCGTTGGTAATTGAACCAGTAAAATCCGTTTTCTGTCGTTGTATTTGCGGCGAAATTAACAAGGCGAGGAATGCATTTTTTTGCTATTATATTAATCCTCACAGAATTTATACTGCTCCCCAGTTTTGATTATACAAGGCTGCATATTTACAGGACGAGGTTTTTGAATAAAAATGCTATATCAATTTTCGGAGTGAACCGGCGCTCTAAATTTATCTAAGTATAGCTGAGGACTGATATTAGTAACCTCATGGGTTAATGAGCTATTATACTCAGGACAGATCAATAGTACACGTTGCAAGACTTTTTCAAATCCGTCTTTACTCAATGGAAGTTTTTCCTGGTTTACCACTACATGGTTACTATCAAATGAGTCAATCTTTTGTAAAGAGATAATGTAGGACCGATGAACTCTGCAAAACATGTTTTCCGGAAGTTTTTGCTCCATACAGCTTATAGAGCCATAGGTCATAAACTTCTTATTTGCTGTTGTAACAATCTCACAATAATTCTTTTTGGCTGTTATGTATACGACGTTAGCAAATGGAATAGCTTGAAACTTTCCATTCATACGAATAAAAAAAGCGGTTTGCATCGAAATTGTTTCTTAATGATTGATAATAACCCTTCAAAAAGCATAACGCTTTTTGAAATTTTCATTCTTTCTTGTCAGGAGGAATTGTGTGGAAAAGGAACGGGCGCAAATGTATTGTTTCAAAGACTTAAAATACTTTTGGCAATTCTAATTATTTGCAAAAATAAATATTTAAGTGTTTTTATGTATTTCGACTTGTATAAAATCACATACGATAAAGTAAAGTGATATAGTCTTAATGTTTGTTTACTAGTTATAAACATTTATCGCGCTAAGACATTAATTTACCAAGTAACACTGTCCTGAGTTGCAAAACATGGGACAGCATTTGTCTTTTTTTAGCTTTTTGGAACACTACCGACAGAATGTAACTATCCTAATTTTCCGGCAGACGAGTTATTGTATCAAACAAGACCCCATTGATTTCTTTTTCAAGTTTATTTTTACTTATTTCAGGAATAATTTTGTTTAAAACAACTAATGCATCGGCCTTTTTGGTGACACAAAAGGTTTTTTCTTGGTCATTGATATTAATTCTAAACCTGTAATACATGTCGTGACTGGTAATTCCCTTTTTAGACTTACTATACTCTTCAATTGCTTTTTGAATATGAGTAAATTCATCCTTACTAACTTGAAATGCGTGACCAAATTTTATAGAGGTGTCGATGTTGTAATTTTCACCTGTATGAAAGATGCAAGTCATAATGGGTAAGTCACTAAATCCTCCAACATACTCCATTATAACACTTGAATTTTCCATTACAGTAGAGGTCTGATTTGGACTCTCCATCCCCATAGTAAACCAGATTGCGAATGTTATAAGGATATTTTTCATTTTGTGTCATAGCAGAAAGTCAACCGTTGACTTACGCCAATAGTATGCAAAACAGAATTTTAAAGATTTTTATTTTTTGGAGGTTTTACATAGGTATTTGCAAAATACCATTTTCTCCATCTTTCAAGTTCAGATTTAGTAAAATAGAGCTTACCAAATGTAGTGCCATCCGATGCACATAGTATACCGCTTATTCTTTCCATAATTGAAATTGAACCAGAACAACAATAAACAACCGTATTATTTTTGGATTTGTTTGCGGCGACATCCATTTTACTTAAATGATATAAAAATAAGGAATCGGTTTGCCTGTTCATTTGAGCGGTTAGTCTATTCACAAGACTAAAAAGCCCTAACAATAGGATAAGTCGGTAGCTCATATACATTATTTATATGTCATTATAGGCAACAATAATAACTGGTTTTCTTTCCCAACGAATCCTTGCATTGCTTTTGTGGCCAAGCGGCTCGCCGTCAGACAACATTCATCCTTTATTTATTTTTTTGGAAGGCTAAGGATAACAATGGTGTACGGGCAACATCGCAGAATCTATATAGTTTGTTTTTTGTCGTTTTTCAATTCCAAAGATTTGCCTCTACTACTCTTTTTGAATGAATCTTCCTGGATAAAACCTGGTAGTTCAAAGAGTCTTTTAATATACTGATTTAAGTTTGATTTATTAAACGTGGGAATTATCTCATTTCCAAGTTTTTTATTTTAAATTTTTAAGGGAACACTGCGAATAAACGGGGAAGAGCGACCTGATAGCAAAGCTTCAATCACCGTACCACTCCATTAACGATGAGAAAATAGTTATTATTATCATAAAGAAAAGAATTGCACTAATGATGAAATGAATGGGTTTGATTTTGAATACAGGTCGTTTAAAAAGAAAAGAGATTATTCCTACAACTAATACAAGTAAAGGGATAACTAATGACACCCCAGTAATACCGATTAAATATCTATAGCCTTCTATATTTAATTTATTTGGATCAGGATTGTTGTATTCAGGAACATGTCCAATTTCATTTGTAACCTTAATAATAAGAGAATAAAAAATTATTAGAAACAAAAGCGGATAATACAAAATAATCAGAAAAATAAATCCAAAAAAATTCATTTCTTTTTAATTTTTAGTAAAGAATTTTAAAACCCTTACCTCAATACTGTGAGGTTGTAAATATGAATTAATATTTAAACCTGAATCGCTAAACAATTTATTCCACCCACTATCAACCCATTTTGGTACAGATGAGCTATACAAAGGTTTTCCAGTTTCCCCATTTATGTATGTTGTTCTTGTTGAATTCGCAGTTAAATTATATAAACAATTCGAATTTTTCCACCCTCCTCTTATTCTCATTATTGCACCATATTTTTGCTTGGAAACCCAATCAGAAATGCCATTTGTATTCCAGGAAAGCCCTTTATCTGTAACGACAACAGAAATGTAATCAGTAGTTTTAAATACTTGCCCTTTTGCCATATGGGGACAGGCAACGCCATCAATTCTAAATGGGATTTTGCCACCGGGTTCAACAGGTATAGACTCTCCATTTTCTTCGGGCTTATAATAAATTTCTGCCGTTGTTGGTGTTCACCACCAACAACAGGATTCGGACTACCATCTACCCTATTTGTCGGTGAACTTTTTGTAAACATCTCAATTCTATTTTCGTTGAAATACACGAAAATATCGGGCTTATTGGTTGAAGGGATCATATAGTGTGATGATCGAAATAAAATATTTTGTTTACCCACTTTTTTCAAAAAGTATTAATTACTAATGTGAAAAGTAAACTTGACAAATCATCGGCTACGAGCTTCTCATACTCTAGGAATTGCAGGTGAGTTTATGCTTTTAAAAACATGCCGCTCGAGAAGGATAGTATAAAATAATCAGAAAGTAGTTGACATTGAAAGCAACTATAAAAAGTCGAACAACAAATCAACCTCAAATGACTTACGCCTCAGTTGTTGGTGCAGCTGCCACACAAGGCTCGAGGAACACCAACAACGGTCAAACCGGCAGTAGCATTTCCTGCCCGACACACTAACTAACGAAGCAAATTCCTTTTTTCGGATTTAGCAAAAAGACATCCCAACAATAGAATTGACAATACGGGACCTAAGCGAAGTTTCATTTTCCCTTTTGGCTTAATATATAACCAGAGGGCTAGTCAATTTCAATCCAATCAGAAACAACATCTTTGGTTTTATTATATCTCGATAACCTAAAAACAAGCCTAGCCTTATATCTTTTGTTTAAATTAAAAACATAATAATCGCTAAGGTTAAAATAGTAATTTAAACTTTTTCCTTTCTTTAATATGAACAATGGATCTTTTACTTTTTTGTTATAAAACTGATAATCAGTAGTAGGAACAACAAATTTCTGTGAAGAACCTGTAATTTCTAAGGTCTCAAAATAACAATCAGCACTAATGTCGTTTTCATATCCAACTTTCAAATGTTCAGGCAAAGGAAGTTTCAACGACTGATTCGTTTGTGAGGTTACAGAAATTTTTATCAATAAAGAATCCGGTAATTTCTTTTTTGCTATCGCTATTTTAACCACTGAGTCGGATCGTTTAGCAATAAACGAAAGTGACAGGAGCAGTAGCATGCAAGTCGAAATAAATATCAATTTCATAAAAACAATTTGCAAATTATTTTACAGTCTTTTTATAAATAGATTCATATTGATTTTGTTTGTCTGCAGACAAATTGTTAAAGTACGTAGTAATCCTCGCTTTCAAAAACTTCTGATCAAACTTTTTTAATTTAGGCAAATCTTTGGCAGTTAAGGTATAAACATATGCTAAAAATTCTCTTTCGTCGTGATTTGTAATGGGTTTGTCTCCTGATCTTTGTAAAACATGTAAATACTCATGGCCAAGAGATCGAACAAAATAGGCAAAACTTATGTTGCCTCTCATGACATCTTTTAAAAGTGATTTGGGAATATGAACTGTTTGAAACTTTCCCTTTCCTATTTCCCCTTCAGTATAAGCGTGTTCGCCAGTTTCATCTATTGATATTGCTGAGTTTTTTTTCACCGTCGCATCATTGTAAAGGTTGTAAGCCGTATTCAGAAACTGAATAGCTTCCATATATTTACCCTCACTTACGAGTTGCTCAAACTTTATCTTATTTTCACCATCATCCACTAGAGAGCGATTGTTATTTTGGCCTGAATTCAAAATAGAAGCTTTTTCAGTGTCTGTAAGGTTTTCTCCAACACCATAAGCATCCATAAAACCTTGCCATATCGTGCCGCCCATACCGGCCGAGATAGAGAGTTCTCTTAAGAAGCTTTCAATTGCAGCTTCTCTTTCCATACTTTCTAAATCGCCCCAATCTTTTAGATACTCTCTTCTATCGGTGTTTAAATCATTGCCAAGATCATCCGTTTCGTGAAGTTCAATTGCCTTCATTCCATCAGGATCAATAAATCTCAAAGGATTATCATAAGCATAGTTGTATGGACTCCATCTTCTACTTACTTCACTTAATGGATCTATTATATGCCATCTTCCGATTTGTGCATCATACATTCTCGCTCCATAATCCATCCATTCCAATCCACTGCCATCAATGAACTCCTTTGTTTGTTTTTCCTTTCCGTTATACAGGTATTTATTTTCTATAAGTCCTAAAGCTTTAGAGCTTATTGCTGCCATTTCAAGTCCAAAGGGATAATAGTGGGTTTCTTCAAGGATCGGTCCTGGAACATGTGTTACAGCAAGGTTATCAAAGTAGACAGGCAGATTGCTTTCATTGCTCACAAAGATGTAGAGGTAACCGTTCTTTGTTACGCTAACAGGATTATTGATAAAGAAGTCATGAAGTTTATATCCTCCTCCGGCCATCACAGGATCAGAACCTGAACTCACATATTTTAACTGGTCATCAAAGAGGATGTAGTTGACAAATGCTTTTGCATTATTGCTGCCCGGATTGTTATTGGAAATAAAATTGCTTAAAGACGTATTGTTACTTCCTATGCCTGATACGTCAGATGAGTTAATAGCGCCCTTAGCAGAATTAACGCTTCCGCTTGCAACAAAAGAAGTTAGTAACTCACCTACCGCAAGCGCAAGCGGAGAGCCAGCACCCCCACCCGGCATCGTATAAAAGGATTCACAGGTAAATCGGACCTGGTCACCAGACATTACTTTGAGTACAATGCCAAGCCCAGTCTTTTCATTGGTAAGCCCTCCGTGTGTTCTGTACAGCTTATTTTCGAAAGAACCTTGTGTAGCACCGGTTGTGGATTTATCAATTCTTCTTGCATTTATAATATCATAAAAGACTTGTTCATTTTGGTAGGCAGTGTCTTCTACTGAAGCTGAAGGATATAAATTTATCTTATTTTCTTCGGTAAGCACCATCCGCACATTACCCAAATGATCCTTAATAAAATAGTCAAACACAAATTCGTTACTGTCTTTTCTATATCTTGCTCTTCCTTCCTCATGCCCAAAATACTGAAGCGTATCATTTCGGTATTCAAAGCCAGCTATGTAAGTTGTAACAGAGGTGGTACTGCCTTCTACAACAGTCTTTTTCAGCTTCGTTCCTGCGGCGTCATAGGTATATGTAATGGTACCTTTAGGGCTCCATAGACCATCCCTAACATCAATCTGCTGCGGGAGGTTCAGGTGATTGTAGGTTATACCGCCTCCGCTAGTCACATCAAGTCCCGTGGTCCCGACAATCCGCTTGTTCAAATCAGCAACGAGATTTCCGTTTTTATCATATCCGTAATCATTGCCTGTAGTGTTATAATCAGTAAAATCACCCAGATGATAATTCGCGGCGCCAATTGAAGCGTCTTCACTGACCGAGGCAAGTTTATTAGAATTAGGATAATAATTGTAAGTAAGCCAGTCAACGAATATATTGCCTGTCAGCTTCCATCCCCATTGCTTCATTGCTAGGATATTTCCATTGGCATCATAAGCTGATAAAGGATCGCTGCCGTCCCCCATCTTTACGGAATAGTTCATTTCGTCACGGTTCCAACCGCCACCACCTGCATTGTTCTGCTCAAAAAGCGCCTGCATAAACCTATCGGCAGCATCATAGTTGAAATCGTATTTCCTTCTTATGCCATCGCCTGCACTTTCCCATACCATCCCGGTTATATTGCCGCTGAGCTGTACGGCATCGTAGTTTTCTCCCGAGCTGTTGGTTTGCTTGTCATAACCAAGATCAAAAGCGAATTTTTTTGTACCAGTACCGTTTGATGAAAGCTCTGAACGGTTTAATCCCAAAAGCCATCCCCTTATATTATAATCATAGGAAAGTGTTTCCAGACCGTTGGTTCCGTAGCCTGGCGCCAACAATTTGGAAATCATTCGTCCCAATTCATTATAACTATATTCAACAATGTTTTTATCACTTGCTCCGTCCACTTTTTTTACAATGCCTGTAATGCGTCCTGAGTGATCATAATTTAATTTAGTGAGTACTGTATGCGACTGTGCATTCGTACCAGATTTTTGGTGCCCAAGATGAGTGCGAAGAATACTGCCATTAAAACTAAATTGTGTTGTGACAATATCTGTACCTCCCGACTGATTGGTTGCCTTTGCCTGAACAACTCGTCCCCTTTCATCATAAAGTGGAAGTGAATACAGGTAGGTCGAGGTTCCGAGAATTAATGTTTTGCTTCCCGTTACTGCGCCCCGTATTCTCTGGCTTATTTCAATCTGCTGTGCATATTCAGGAAAGGAATTATAAGTAGTATAAAAATTGGTGCTATTAATATTTTCAACTGACAAACTGCTACTTAAAGGATTGCCATTCGAAGAAAGCCATGAATAATCATCATAAAAACTTTCAGACAGTATCGTGTATGTTCCAGTTAATGTCGGATAATCTGACGACACTTCAGCAGCAGCCTGGATGGTTGCCCTTGAAGATGTGTTTACTATTGATCCTGATTTAACTGGCCTGCTTTGCTCATCGTATTTTACAAACAGCCATTGTGTGTTTACCCTCAAATTCGCGTCCTGTGTCATCACTACCCTGCCTAACTGATCATAAACTATATAGCTCTTGTCTTTACCGGGGACCAGCTTCATGATCATCCTGCCTTTACTGTCGTAATAATAAGAATAGCACAAACCCTTGTTTATCTCGGCATTACCTGAAAGGTTCCAGCTAACCGCCATCAAAGCTTCCACTGCTTTAGGAGAGATTACAGAGCGCAGGTTGTTCATTTCATCGTACACGTAATATGTGCAAAGCCAGCCAGTGTGTCCTGAGGAAGGGCTGTTTTGCAATTGTACTTTCAGCAATACTACTTTTCCCATTTCATCTTTGAACACAACCTTTTTTGTTTCTTTTTCATCGGTCACTTCCTCCACCAATAAACTTCCTGGTTGATATACCATTGAAGTTGATGGCACATCATCTTCGCTATTGATATCAATGGTCCATAAGCGTACACTGTCCAATGCGGTGTTAGCCCTCTGGCTAAAACTTTTTCCAACATTAGAACCTGTCCAGCTATCACCTTCAGCGGTTACCTTCAAGACTCTTTGTATTGGTGAAGCATCGAAGAATGTTTTGCTGAAAAAAGCATCTTCATCTGGATACTGCGCCCTGAAAAATGAAGAGTCGAAATAAAGTGCTGTGTGTTTGAATTTCCCATCATCGCTATTACTACTTTGCTGTGTATACGGCAAATATTGAATGGGTACTCTTTCGTAAACGTCATACTGCACAGGCGCAACCTGGTCTTTCTTTAACGGTGAACTTTGTTTTACTACCGATTGAATTGGTCTGCCCAGGTAATCGAAGTAGTTAGTAGCTATACTAACATCTTCAGGTAAGGCAGAAAGTACTACCAAAGACGAATCCTGTATGGGTTTTTTGGGAACTAAAACGCGCTCATACATTTTTGATTGTGCAGGATTATACAACTGATAAGGCGTTTGAGCCTTTACGTTCAATACAATCAAAATAAAACAAACCAGGCTTAGAACATGCTTTCTCATAAGCATTAATTCAATGAGTTAATAATTTAGTCCTGAATGGCATTTACAATCTCATGGCTTAATGGGTCAAGGGTAGGGCTAAATATTCCAATGAGCGCACCTTCTTCGTTGATCAACATTTTTTGAAAATCTCCCCGAATGTTATCACCAATAACTCCATTATCCGAAGTCGTAGTAAGCCATTTATATACAGTATGGGCTGTGCCCCCTGAAACCGGATTTTTCCTCGCCAGTAAAAAGCTAATTCCATACTGTGATTGACTGAATTGTCTGATCTCAGCATCTGATTTGGTTTCATTTCCGAAACTGTTGGAAGGAAATCCAATGACCACCAACTTATCCGAGTATTGTTGCTGCAATTGCTGCAGCTTTGCCAATTGATTTACCCGGGAACTTCCCGTTGCAATATTCACCAGTAGTATTTTTTTACCTTGAAATTCACTCATCGAATGATTAACTCCATTTGTGTCTGTGAACTGAAGGCTGTAAAAATTCGTTACAATCCATGTTGTAATTAGAAACAACGCTTGCATAATTTTTTATTTATTAATGACCGTTATTAATTTAATCAGGCATGCAGTTTAGAGAACAAGGGTTCATGCCAATGGTTTCCGAATAATAGGTGCTTTGCGATCCATCACTAAAACAATATCGCCACGTACAAACCCATCTCCATTGCAGCAACCCATCTACTAAAACTTTTTTATAAACCGAGGCAGCAACAGCCCACCGGCCTTCTTCACAAACCTCATTGACAGTTTTATATTGCGGATTATTTATTGCTTCCGGGCATGAACAATCCAACCTTAGAAAAACTGCTTTAACATAGCCTGAAGAATCACTAAAGGGGTTCATGTCCTGGTAAAGCGTGTCACGGTTGGCATAACCGGAGCACTGTGAACCCACCCCCACCCAACTGGGAGTTAAGCTAACCGGCATTGTCGTATCGGAATAATCCAACCGCTTAATAATGTTTTTATCCATGTCTCTGACGAGCTTCAATCGGTTCAATCTGTCGTATTCACTATAGATAATTCCATTGTTGGCATCAACACTACTAACGGCACCGACGATTGGCTCATAAGTATGAGACTCCATATTGGATTCTTTAGGATGAAGGCGTACTTCATCTATCAAACCGCTGCCGCTTATGGTGACTGTCGAGACACTACTTAGACTTAGCTGGTATATATTCCAATTTTGGTGGGAGGAAATAGAATTGCTTAGTGCAGTTCCATTCACACTTACACTGGCACCTGATTTGGCCCAGAGAGTAAGCAAATAATTCTTTGAAGTGTTCAATGATGATTTGGATATATTTCCGTTGGAAAGGTTATAGCTTTTCTTTCCTGTAATGCTGGACGAATAATCCCTGTTATTGCTTGCTATCGTCCAATTGCCGCTTCCATCTGACTCAAAGCTTGTATAAGCAACATCGGAATTTATAGCGTTCGATATTTTGGCAACAGGATAATAGCTGTTATAGTCTAAAACCACAGTGCTGCTTATGCCTGAAACAATATCTTTCGTTTCCACGGGAATCCCCTTGCTGTTATAGCTCACCAATTGTATTTGGGGTTTGAAATAACCGTAATTGCGATTCAATATACTTCCGGAAAAACTGCCAATTGTACTTTGAGAAACTGGTTTGTTGGTTTCAAGAATGAATAATGTATCCGGCTTAATCATGCCATTTCCAAGCTCCTTATAAGAAGAAATGCTACCGGAAATAATTCTGGGGTTACTGTCGCCGGTAATCCATTTTTCAGTGGCAATAGCAGTTGTCAGAATTCCGCTGTCTCTTAATTTGCCAATAGCACCTCCAATAGTGTAATTGTAGGGATAATAGTTGCGGACCTCAAGGTTCAGTCCTCTTGTTCGGTCATAGTTCGTTGCTGTTTTAATAAGATTGTAGTTAGCATCATACAAATAAGATTGAGTGCTTACGTTAACCGTTCCATTCGTTTGATAAATGGAATCAATAGCCCATAATAGACTAACTCTTCCACCCTTTGGATAATATTGCTGGCCAATAAAGATCCTTTGATTAGGTGTTGTAGTAGCTATGGTTGCACTATGACCAAACGTTACTGAACTAAAATCGCTGGAGTTGTATTCAACAGTGTCAACCTGATAGTTATTGATCGTTCGCTTAACAAGATTTCCAGTACTATCATAAACAGAGATTCTTTTGGCAAGTCCAAGTCCCCAGGACCTGATATCCGGCGGCGAATAAGGAAAGTTGGCTGTGTATATATTTGAATTCACGTCTTTCAGATCTGTAAATTCATACACCAGCTTTCCGAGGTTATCCCAAAGTCCATTTGTGACTTCCACCCTGCTATAGCCAACAGGACTGCCCTGAACAAATTCCATGGTGTTTAATGGCTCACTGTTCGCAATCCTGAAATCATTAGGACCTGCGCTTTCCCATTTCCTAAAAGGATAATCGTAATTTGGTGTCCCTCCAAGAAAGCCGGAACTTTTTCCATTCTCCAGCACGTAGTTGAAGTTTTGGGAGCTTTCAGGAGCATCTCCATTGGTCCATTTCCTGATTCGCTTTACCCTGATGCCTCCGGCACTTATTGAAGTAGCACTTGTATCTATTTTATTTTCCCATGCGATAACTTCCTGATATGGAAGAACCTGATGAGAGTTCAGTGTCTAGTCTATATGTTCCATTTGCTAAATTAAATTCCCAGTTATGAAGCCCCTGGTAATACAAATCGTTAAGCGAAAATGAATGTGATGCGTATACGGTGTTTCCATCAGAGCTTTTTATATAACAAAGTAGATTCCCTGATCCACTTATTGGTGGACTGCCTTCTCTGGTAAGTGATTTATCAAGCAGAAATGTTAAGCGATGCTTTGAATTAAAAACCTGGTTGAGATATAAGGTGTTTTGTGCGCTGCTTGCTGCTCCTATTTGTAATTGATGATTGTGTTTTGAATAGGGATACCGGTCATTCAACTCATACACATACTCTATATAGCCACCCTGAGGTAAACGAATGATCGACAACGAGCTTGCATCTGCCGAGTTATTTGGTTCCCGTAGAGCACCCTGGACATATCCAGGTAATTGAGGTATAAGTACAGTATCATTAAAAGCGGCGTTATAAAATCCCCAATGGTCTCTCTTATTTTTAATGGTATCTATGAATCCGCCGACGGGCAATAAGAGGGGGCTGTTATATTCAAAACTATACCCGAATTGTTTTTCAGCAGGTGTAAATGGTGTTAGACTTTTGAGAAATAATCTTGTTTGCCATGTTTTGGTGTGACCAGGATGTTGAGGGTCTGGTCCGATATAAGCTGTGTCATAATCTAGTAAATATCCATATCTAAAAATAGTGTCACTGACCTTAACTTTTTCAATCGCGTAGCTAGTCTCTGTATTCTTTTTGGTACGACTGTATATAAAGTTCACATGAGTGTTATCCGGAAAATCGATTGACTGTAGATTTGAGTACGAGTAGTTATTCGATCCAGACGGTCTTGTAATAGCTGACGATGTGTTATTACTATATAAGAAAACCGTTTGAGGATAAAGAATTGTTGACGAACCACTGTTCTGTGCGTATGTAAATTTGATAGTATCCGTGTTGAATGCCGAGATGATCCTACTTAAATACCATGTAGATGAATACTGCTTATTTAAATACCCCTTTTGCACTTGGCTTGATGTAATGGTAGAAAGTTCTCTTATATCAAAATCATACTTCACTCCATTTTCGGAAACAATCCGAAATGATTTGAGTGTTCCGTTAGAACCAGAAGTTTCATAAACCGGAACAATCTTCATTTTAGAAGAGGGTATTAAAATGATCTGTCCGTTTTTTCCTAAATAAAACTTTCCGCCGCCTGCTCCAGGGCAACCGAATGAAAAAACATCCGGCTGGCTATCGAGGCTATCGTAATAATATTTCTGTGCATCCGTCCTGAAGTCAGTTGGAATACTTGAAGCATATAAATAACCATATGTTGGAATGTCATCAGGCATCCCACGCACAGTTCTGGTTACTGCCCCAGCAGCACTCAAAGACCAACCCAGTCCTACGCTTGTGGGTTGTTCCTGTACTCGGATACCACCTGGTGAATAGTCTATTGAAACATTCAATGACAACCCGTTGTTCGCATTCTGGTAAGAGTATAGGGGAAGAGAAATATTAGGCATGCCGGTAAAATAATTAACCGGCATGCTGGTCAACTGACTTGCCTTACTAGCGTTAGCAGATAGAACTCCCCCACCCGTATTAGGTGCATCTTGTGCCTGCAGTTTATACACCAAGAGGCATAGCGCGACTATGAAAAATTGGAATCTCATAACAGTTATTTCAATTGTTATTTTATACTGTATCCCACTCTAAAAAGTATAGGTTGTGTTTTTGGTACCTGTTGATAACTCATAAAGTCCCAAAGGAGTTTAATATCTCCTTTCATCTTTTTACTGATGCTATACTTTTTGCTTACACCGATTAACCCGCTTGTTTGCCATGCCGAATAATTTGTTAACTGGTCAACAGAATTTATCATGCTTCTGTAATTCTGTTCATAACCACCGGAGAAATAAAATGAACTTTTAATTTTCCAGTCGAGATAACTTCTTAATCCAATACCCTGGTGGGTCATTCTGAAATTATTCCAGCCACTACCCCACCCGATTTTATACGATGCTCCAAGGCCAAGCGAGGATTTATCATTAAGCTTATATCCGAGAGAAAGTGCTATATCGGAGGTGACGGGAAAGAAATACCTTGCTCTTTGTGACTGTATATTTCCTCCGTACTCCAACCGTTGAAGAAATGATTTTGTTTTCTGATCATTGGGTTTAAATCCAGGAATATCCTCGTCTCCTCTATTGCCATGACTCCTGGAAGAATGGGAGCTGATCCTGTTTTTAAGTGCGTTTAACTGTCCTTGCGCTGATTGCACATTTTGTTGTAATTGCTGTGTGATAGCGCTTGATGAACCAAACCGATTGATTAAACCTTGGTTGACCATGGCTCTGGTCTGCAAGCCCGCAAGAGATGCAGTAGTATTTGTGGCAGTACTGTTGGGAAGAGCAAACAAAGACCCAAGCATAGAATGCTTTGCGAAAAAGTCTCTAAACTTTGGGAGTTTCATAACCGCTTCCATAAGCTTTGCCTCCAACTTAGTAGGATCTTCAAACATCAGCTTGTATTGCCTTACCTGTTGTTGGTAGTAGTACACATCCTTCCTGAACTTTTTTAACTCCTTCACCATACCTAGTTTTTGAAACTGCTCCTTAAGCATTTGCTCTCGTTGCTGTAGCTGCTTTTTGATCTGGTCTGATGCATTGAGCGTTTGTTGCAGTTGCTGATATTGTAAGAGTGTCTTTTGACGTGCAGGATCACTACTCATATCCTGATCTATCAAGAAGTTTAATGCTGTCGAGACAGAATCCAAATGACCGGAGTAAACAGAAGAATATGTATTTAAATTACCGCTTGTGTTTTTTAATTTATTATATTTTTCATCGACTCTTTCAAATAATTGCCTTGTTAATGCAGAATCTTTCTCCGCCATCTTCCTTCTTAACTTATGCTCCTGTTTTTGCAGTTTGTTTAAATATTTGTCAGTTTGTTTATTAAGCTTTTCTTCAATGGAAGTTGTCTTCTTATCAAGTGCTCTAAAGATCTTATCGGGTAAAGCCAAAGCTTTATCAAGATTTGTGCTGTCCTGCGCGAAAGTAAAGCAGCTAATATTTACCATTAGCCACGTAAGTCCGGCGTTGATATAACTTTTTTTCATAAAAAAAAGTTTGAAAGTGATTGAAAACAGCAAATCAAATAGAGCTCGTTTTCTTCGTTATTTTCATTTGTTTGGTTGAAGCAGTAAATTGGTAATTGGAATTAGTACCTTCTTGTTACGTCTCTGCATAATTAGTAGTTCTGTGGTGAGGAATTTGGGTTTGTAGCTAAGCCTTTTCAGACTTCCTTCACGAAAATTAGAATCTCCAATAGCAGCGGTTTACACAATTGTGCAGATGCAGAAGAAAATTGTCCGAATGTGACTTGTTATTATCCGAATTGAATTAGATGTAGAAGAAATTAAGTAGTTGAAGACTAAAATCAGTTAATTTTTTTGTTGATTTTTCTGGTACAGAAAGTCCTCAAAGAAAATTAGCCATTCCTTCCCTCAACTTTCCTTCATTCTCGCTGCAAAACGTAATAAGACTTTTAGTTAGTTGGTCAAAATACGGTTTACTAATTGGAATTTCCCGACCAGCTACCAATATTGAATTGTGATCGAATTCTTCAATTTTTTGCAAAGAGATAATATAAGAACGGTGTACTCTAGAAAACAATTTATCCGGAAGCTTTGACTCCACTACCCCAAGGTTAGAGCATATGGTAATTTTTTGGCCACGTAATGTAAAGATATCAGAATAGTTCCGGTTAGCAGAGATGTACAAAATATCAGTAAAAAGGACACATTTATATTTTCCATTGATACGAGGAAAAATGGCAGTTTGCATTTGGTATAGTTTTCTCAGTGATTAGAATCTAATTAAGCAATTTTAATAAGCGTCACGCTTTTCAAAAAACATCAATTTCTCTTGTGAAAAGGAATTTAATAGGAAATGGAGTATATGCTAAGTTATTAATTCATGAGTTAAACTTTTCCGTCGTAATACGAATTATTTTGCAGGAAATACGTGTCTAAGTGTTTATATGTAGTGAATTTTATATTAAGTAGGTGAGCACTAAACATTTTCGTCACGCATGAGCTTCATGTAAAATAGAACTTTGAAAAAATTACTAATAATTAAAAGCGTTACAAACCATCATGCGTTCTTTTATTTATTAAATTCGCGACACAATTTTGACACGTACCATTGTCAAATAATTGATGGCTAGGATTTGGCTATTCCTGCCCCAGGCACCAGACAAGCACGCATCGAAGCCACTTCCAATTGTGCTTGCTCTCGGAATGTTAGGTAGATAAAATTCCATACATAATCTTAGCCAATTCCAAAGTACAGTATTGCAATGTCCGATCTAAAAAATTTAGTCCAAGTCAATACTTAAAATTTTTAAAGGAAATTTGTTTGTTTCCGAAACATTACTAGACAGTAAAATTTTATGGCAACATACCCTAATTTGACAAAAGGCGAAGGACTGGTCAGATCTTATGAATTGTTAGCTTGTCTGACAGAAGATAGTTATAACAGTTTTGAGCAACTCAATAAGGAAAAAGATTCCCAATATCTACGAAGAAATGTTGTTCGTACTACTTTCTCATTTATTGAAGGCATTATTCAAATTTTGAAATTTGAATTGAAAGCTGAGTTTAGGTTGGGAAGAACAAAAATTGTACTCACAGAAAAGGAAAAAGAAATTCTTGACGAGACAAGAGTTGTTGGAGACAAGAAAATACCTTGGAACATCCCATTGGATGTGAATTTTAGAAAAACCGTAACCCTTGTTAAAAAAGTTTGGACGCTGGAAAAAACGCTGATAAACTTTTCATCCAATGAATACAAAACTTTTTTGTTTGTTAAGAATACGAGGAACCGGCTTACACATCCACGAACCTTCTATGATGTTGAAATTTCAGAGCAAGAAATAGTGATGATGGCAAAAACATTTCAATGGTTGAAAGCAAGTTTTTGGAAAATAATGCAGGCAAAAATAGAATTTCACTTAAGTACGCTACCGGTTGAATTTCGCGACCAATTCCGTGCGAGTCAATTGAAAGAAAACAATTCTAAAATCTCATAGGTTGGTCTGTTAAACAATACGTCCCTTAGTGCATAACTTTGTATGCTTAATTTGTTATGACGCAGTTTGGTCCTATAGGACTTGTGTTCTCACCATTCAACAGATCAAACCGGTGGAACACGGCCTGAGTTCAGATCCTTATGTTCCCAATATGTTTAACATTAACTCATAAATGTTTTATGCATAACCGAGAAAGATATTTTATCCAAACACAGGGTCCTAACGATGCAGCTTTTACCTTGTTGATACAAAAAGCTATCGAAATCGAAAACAGGGTTGGTACAATTGAAAGAATTGTTTTCGTTGCTCATGGCCTTAATAATTCTGGATGGCTCGAAAGACAATACGGAAGAGACGGTGTCACAAAATTGAAAAAGGGTTCGCAATTACCTGGTAGTAATGTCACAGCCAAGTTTGAATCACTTAAAAATTACGACACCGTAGAAAACGAGATTCTGATTACAATGGGATTAAGAAGTGACGAGATTCTTTTATTAGATGATAATCTGGGTATAGCTGCAATTCTTGCACTACCTTGGGCGTCTGATGATGTCGATAAATGGTCAAGAATTTGCGAAGCTACAAATGTGGAAGTAAATGTTGTCGCAGAACCTTATGACGATCCTGACTGTGTTATTACACGAGCATTAATTGATCTTACTGAATCAATAAACATGACAACAGGACTATCTCATTCTTCTGATGATAATCTTGCCAAAACCTATCTACGTGCCTTGATTAAACATAATTACACGTTGCCTGAACCTGAAATAGAAGCATACCTTATTAATAATCTTGATTGGATGAAGGAAAATGCCAGTCAACTGCTATCAATTATCAATCGAATTAATAATGGCAGAAGTTTTCAAGGCGGTGATAAAACAAATTTGAAGTATCACATTGATCGCTGGAGAAAAGAGTGCGAATAATTCGCTCAGCTAGTAAGATTTAGTTGTATAGTTGCAGGTTCCGTGAGTTTAATGTCAAGAAAACAGATAGTCTTTATCCGTGCCTAGACCACCCTTGCACTGTTCATGTTGGCCATCAGGAAATATAGAACTAGTCCAATTATTGGTAAGAATATGCCTATCATTTGGAATCCTTAAGAATATTTTCAACTTTCACGGTAAAATCATATTCAAACTTCTACCCATGAATCAGGATCGCTTTCAGGAAATGATTCAAAGCTGCCATTTGAATTTCCTTATCGGCTCAGGTTGCTCTATGCCTTTTTTAAAAACTTTAGGCAATGTAGAATCCCTTCTATCTGAAATTGACCAAACGGAGTCAATGGAGGATGAAACAAGAAAATTAATCAAGGCCTCAGTTCTGAAGCAATACTTCGACCATTCCATAGCGAATAACTTAGGCCTTTTGAAGATAATAAAAGATGAAAATTGTCTCAAAACCTTAAACACTTACAAAAACTTCATTAAAGCACTCAGCGAAATTGTGTTGCAACGAAAAAGCAGCATTCTCAATAAGCAGATAAATCTTTTCACCTCCAATATGGATATCTTTCTCGAAAAATCTATAGAGGAAATGAGACTAGAGTTGAATGATGGTTTTTCCGGCCATCTTGCTCCGGTATTCAACTTGTCTAATTTTCGCAAATCTGTTTTTAAAACCAGTACTCATTATGACAACGTTTCTGAACTGCCTGTTTTCAATCTTTATAAGGTGCATGGTTCAGTCACCTGGAAAATGAATGAGCAAGGATTAATATTATTAGACCCGGATTTATCATTCTTGAAAGCAGTTAAAGAACATCATTTTAAGGCAAATGAAATCATGGAGATAGTAGACCGTGAAACCTCTAAACCCAAAACGCTCCAGGGCTTAATAGACGAAACTTTTTTATACGACTTCTCTTCCAACCACGACACATTTTTGACCTTGTTCGATAAACTTGCAATTGTCAATCCTACAAAAGAAAAGTTCAGAAATACTACGTTACATTACACTTATTACGAACAGCTGCGCATGTTTTCTAATGAACTCGAGAAAGAAAATGTAGTTCTCTTCGTAATGGGTTTTTCCTTTTCTGATGAACACGTTCGCGAAATTGTTTTGCGTTCTCTTAATTCCAATCCAACGCTGGTAGTAGCGGTATTTGCCTATGAGGCGATTTCGGAAGGCCAGATAATACAAAATTTAAGATTGCAGGAACATCCGCCCAAATATAATAACCTCCTTTTTATGCCTCGCATTAAAGATGGAGAGGCTGAGGAAGAAAAAGAACACGACTTACACAATATCAATAAATATTACTTTAACACACTTTGCGAAAAAATTAATGATCAAGAAATTGTAACCACATGATGTCAGAAAGCCTTGTACAATCATCCGTACTTAAAATCGGTAATGTTACTTCAGTAGAGGGAAGGTTCGTCAAAGTCAGCGTTGACAAAACTAAAAATTCATCGCACCTCCTTTATAAGGGAAAAACACTTAAAAATGTTTCTGTTGGCAGCTATATCAAAATCTGTAAAGGGTTCGAAAGAATCATTGGAAAAATCGAAGGAGAATACATAATTGAAGAAAAAGGCATTGTTAACAAGGAATACCATAATGAATCAGCAAGAGTAAAACGAATATTGAATGTAAGCCTGCTTGGCTTCATGAGTAATGGTAATTTTGAAAGGGGCATTAAAGAACTTCCACTAATAGATAATGAATGTTTCCTGCTAAATGATGCTGAGTTCAGTAGAGTACACGATTTCGTTCGCGGTATTGACCAACCTATTGAATTAGGCCACTTAGCGCAAGAGAAAGGACGCAAGATTAATGTTGGGATGAACTGCCTTTTTGCAAGCCATATTGGGATCTTTGGGAATACTGGTAGCGGCAAGTCTTATACATTAGCAAAATTGTATCGCGAACTTCTGCTTAAATTTAAGGATAAGGAAAAATTCCAAAAAAACGCTTCGTTTTATCTCATCGATTTTAATGGAGAATACTTAAGTGATGATCGTGATAATGATAACGTCATTATTGAAAAAGAATTCAAGAACACTTTTCGTTTAAGTACAAAGGATTCTAAGGGCGATAAATTTCCCATAAGCACGGATCTTATTACAGATTCCACAATATGGATGATCTTATTAGAAGCAACGGAAAAGACCCAAACCCCATTTATTAAACGGACTCTGGACAGTTCTACTCTTGACATCAAACTTTCATCAGAGCAATCGATTAAACAATTTGCCTTTGAAATTTTAAAAGCAATCACAGGCAATAGTGATAAAACTTTGGAAAAAAATCTCCTAATTAATTTTTTATGGGAACTCGATAAAGCTACAAACGATTTCAGTAGTGGCATTAAACCTTTAATTGAAACGCTGAACCAGGAACTACAATACAATACTACCCGTAACTATTATTACTTGCAGACTACCGAATACGGCACTATTTATAGTAATCAGGACCAATTTTTTGACTATATCAACTCATACTTTACCGACATACATATCGATGACTCTAAACTTGATAAAATCAGGAAAATCAGGTTGAAATTTATATTCAACTATTATGATGAAATTGTAAAAGGATTTTCAAACAAAGAACATCTTAGTCCCTTGCTTAAGCGCTTGTCAGCCCGGATCAATGACATATTAAAACTCATCATCGTGGTTGAAGATGAAAGATCACATTTTCAATCCAATTTCACAGTTATCTCTTTAAAAGAAGTCAATATCCACATGAGAAAGGTCCTACCCCTGCTTTTTTGCAAACAGTTTTATGAAAAAAAGAAACTAGATAACAATAAAGAAGCTTTTCTTAACATTATCGTCGACGAAGCACACAATATCTTATCCTCCAATTCCATGCGCGAAAGTGAACTGTGGAAAGACTATCGCCTTGAAACCTTCGAAGAGATAATTAAGGAAGGACGAAAATTTGGTGTCTTTCTAACCATAGCAAGCCAGCGGCCTTATGATATTTCATCTACCATCATTTCGCAGCTGCACAACTATTTTCTTCATCGCCTAATAAACAACAACGACATCATGGCAATCGAAAGAACCGTTTCGTATTTAGATAAAGTTTCTTTCGACTCCTTACCCATCCTTCCTACAGGAACTTGCATACTCGCCGGCCTAGCAGCACAGGTTCCGGTTGTGGTGGAAATTGATAAGATAGAGGATAAATACAAGCCATTTAACCAAACCATCCAGCCGCTCCAGTATTGGGAATAAAACAAATCCACAAAAGAAACTATTTTAATATCATCACAAATGATTCTTTTTACAACTTTATATAAGATTCATTGAGTGTCACGCCTTATGAAAATAGTTAGGGCACCTTTACAGAACTTAACAGTTTCATACTAGAATATCCCGACAGATTTTTTGCAAAATCTATTCTTTACAAATGAGAAATCGATTACACACCTTAGTGGACGAATATATTTTGAGGGCAAAAAAATTCTTTCCTGAACTCGATTTTAGTGCCTTGTTTTCATTATACGGAGGAAATGAACCACTATCAGGAACTTTTGAATTCGGAAATCAAGATAAAGCCATCAAAAATAGCAACTACGGTTTTAAGTCTACTGCCACCTTTATTCACTATACGTCAGTTGATTCTTTGTTTAATATTCTTAACAGCAAGAATCTCAGACTATATAACCTGAATAATCTAAATGACCCTAATGAGTTAAGATTTGCTCTGTCGAAGACAGGTATCACAAAAGATATGATCAATATACCATTCTATCAAAGGAGTATGTTTCTTACTTCATTTTGTAGTTATGATATGGAAAAGCATAACGAGGATTACAACATGTGGAGACTTTATGGACACGATGGTAATGGCGTTGGTCTTGTATTTCAAATCGAAAATATTTCAGACAAATGGAACGATGTCTATTTTGGCAAGGTACATTATGGCGATTCAAATATAACATTTGAGAATCTAAAAGCTTTTATAGCGTTCCACCACGAATTCAATAATGAAAATAAAATACTTCAAAACTATCCACATTGGATTCCAATTATGTGCATGCTTCATAAAAATGAAGTGTGGCAGATCGAAAATGAATACAGGCTTTTTGCATTTTGTCCCTTTGATGAATATTCATTTAAGAGCAGTCCACATATTAAAAACACTTTAATGTACAACGACATTAATCATAACATCAACAACAAAGCTAAAAGGACAGCTTATACTTCTATACCGCTGAATATTGAAGAAAAAAGACAAGAGTATTCGCAAAAACTAAAACACATCGAAGGCGGCTTTGAAAGTCTATTATCATCATTCCCCCATTTCAAATTAAAGCGTATCATTCTTGGATATAATTTGAACAACAATCTCTCTTTTGATATTTCTGACTACGCATCTTTCATCAGTGAAAGAAAACTGGGATATGCACTTCAAGTTGGGGACTCAATTTTCAAGAGTGTACTTGAACAATAAAATCAATTGTTGAAGCCAGTGGAAAACTGAAAATGAAGTAACCAAAACGAGAATATACATTTTGATAGGCAAACGACATAAAAAAGCCAGTGTAACTGTAAGCCGTAAGCTGCCCCAAACTTCGGCTATTTAAAGCTAACTTATTGAGAAAGGCTTGAACTATGACACTTCTTCAACAGCCTTTTGTTATAAATATTTCATCCAGAAAGATTAACGAATCCGGCTGTAGGCACACCTGTATCCAAATTCGTTGAACACTTATTTGACACATTTTCATTAGCCATTTTTAATTTAACTAATTTAAGATTGAATATGAAAAATCCTGCTCCGAACACCATACCAGCACGTGATCTTAGGCTAGTAAATTAACTTCTGTAATGAAATTGTATGTCTGGGGAAGCGCTTGTTCGTTTTTATGTATCTAGGACAATCAAGATCTACATTTTGCAGTATTTTCTGAACCGTCTTTTCTATGAAGTGGATATGCGCTAGTGTGCTAACTTTTCCTGAATTCGCTGTAACAAATGTCGGCAGTAATTAATATTTACCTAGCGTATGGCTTTTCGAAATACTTGGATTTAATGGACGCTTTATCCAACTCATAAGCTAATAATTGTTTTGATATCACATCAGCCGTTAAAGATTGCAAATCGTATTTCTTTAAAGAATTATAGAAGCTCGCAAAATTTTCTCTAATTTTTTTTAGACCGTTCTTCCTGAGAATTTCAACTTCGAATACAAAAGGAGTTGCTTTTGAAATATTCCTCGTTGGCACAATCATGACAGGTTTAAATTCCATTCCGGGATATTTTTTTTCAAACCAGGCACAATTAGTACCAATTTGGCTAATATCTTTCTTCGGTATCTCTTCCCTTTTTTCGTTAATTTCATTCTTGCACTCTATTAGCAGATACTCATTCCGATCCAATGCCCATAAATTGTCCGGTCCTTCTTTGTCATCGTTATCCGGACGCTGGCTTTCAAATCCCAATGCTACGCCTAGATCTTTAATTGCAGCCTCGAAATGTTCAGAAGATTCATCAAAATTCAACTGACTTTCGATCTCATGAACCTTTAATGACAATCCTTCGTGTGAATCAAACTGAGAGATAAATTTCCGGATATTATCAACCCTGGTTGTATTTATAAGATTAATTTGCTTGTACACATATCCATCTTTGGGCTTTAATAAATCACGATTCTTTCTGAAAGCAATTGTTTGAATTTGGTTACTTTCGGGAATGTCGTAAAAGAATTTGAACCGCGCCATTATTTGCATATACCATCCGTGTTCCTGTTTTGAAAGATTATTTTCATGAATGAATTTTTGAATCAATTCGGCTGCTTCTTTATGTTGCTTATTGAAATTAAGATCTTCTGCACGTTTTTCCATCTCAAGTACATCAGCAATATTAACCTTTGATGAAGCGGACAACGGTTCGTTCATTCTCTCCTTGTAGTACTCTTTCCATTTCTCATCTCTTTTTGTGATACACTGCCTGATCACCTCTGTCAATTTCTCCATAAAATCTGTGGTGTTTGGATCCAGACCTTCAAAGGCATTTTCAGCGATTATATAGCCGATATCAATTTGTTTTCTTGTCTGTGCGGAAAAGAATTCATTCGTTCGTGGATTTCGAATGAAATTTATAAGATCGCCTCCAATCAAAATAATAGCACTAAAATCCTTTTCCCCTCTTACACTCCTTCCCAAACCCTGTTCGATTTTCTGTGCAATTTTAATATGGGTAAGACTGCTCTCTTCCCTACACATCTCTTCATATTTATCGGACAAACTCTCCGAATAAGGCTTGGAATCTATAATCAATAGTCTGCAAGTCTCATCAGGGAGATCAATACCATCATAGCGGTTAACAATGACAAGTGGCTTATCATATTTGCCCGCCTTTAGCCTTTCCAATTCAGCGTCTATGTTATTACGATACGCTACTGTGCAACCTTGCTGCTCATAGATTTTTGAATGTTTATAAGAAGGTACCAGCGCAACAATTCCAAAATTTCTTCTTTCAAATACAGTTGCGTAACGATTAATAATCGCAAGACGATTTAGCGACTCATGCATCATAGAAGGAATGATAATCATCCTCTCGCCCGACCACTTTTCATTTGGTATTATTAAAGGGTTATTAACTGCCTCTTTGCTAATATCGAGACCTTTTATAAAAAAGGAATCGTCCATAGTTGTTGCCGACATTAGTATCCTGTGCCCCGAACGATGGAAGGTCCCAAATTGTGATATTGTTGGGATGCATGGAGTAATTTCAATGTTTTGTGCGGACGCAAAAGCCTGGCAATTTTCCAGTGAATCTTTAAGTAATGGCCACGTAAATTTTATAAAATCTTCCTGACGTGAAGCCGCAAGCAGGTTAGTTAATTGTTCGTTTTTGTTGATCCACTCCCAATAAGGAATTGGCAGATATGCATTGTACTCTCCTGAAACAATTTCAGCATAAGTCCCTTGTCCCTGCTTTTGAAGACCATCATCAAACAATTCAAGAACCGATTCATATAGATTACTACCAGCAGGAATTTTTATTGTGAATGCCTCTTTGATTGAATCGATACAGGCATGAGAATCATCAAGAATAATTCCACCCGTGATAATGGATTGATTGTTTAATCCAAATTTTGTAAAGCCATGAAAAATCTTTTGCACATGGCATATTAAAATCTTTTTTGACTGAATAAATTCCAATGGAATATCTGTACCCTCCATAAGGCAATATGAAATCCCAAATTTTTTTGCTTGCTCAATTGTTTGATTGACTAAATAAACATTTGGGCAAACGTAAAGGCAAGAACCTCTACCCTGGTTCAAAAGTGATTGTAGAATTAATAATCCAATCAAGGTCTTGCCTTGACCAGTGTGTAATTTGAGAATGACATCTCTTTTTTTCTGATAATTATCAAACCAATTGTTCAATATTTCTTCTTGAACCGTTCTGAGCGGCCCAGCTTCAGCCTTGCGATCAAGATCATTGTAAATTTCAACTGGATGAATTTTTTTCCCGGGAGTTTTTTTGGCGAGTTTTCCAAAATCCATATTGCAGTTACTTTTTATTATTGGTTTGCATTATAATTACAAATAAAGAACTGAACAACCGTATTACCACGATAATTTTAAAAATTATTAGTATTTCAAAAAACAATAAGGGGTGTTTTATATCTTTTACTTTACTAATCGGATCACCAAGAGACGGCGATCAATTCACCTTGCCAATATGTGTTTGACGGCGAGGATTTAACGAATCCGTGATACTACCCATATCTCTGTTTAACGTTGCAACACAGTTTGACACAATTCTATACTAGAAAATTGACTTACTGAATGGCAAAATCCGGCTTTAACGAAGGCTCCAATCTTCTCGCACTTTGAAAACCTTTAAGAAGTATTCCAACTTAGTATCCATACTGTTGGTAATAATCGGTAGCACTAACAATTAATTCACAATCTGCATTACCATAAAATTCAGTCAAACGAGCTACCATGGCAAGTTTAAGCCGTATCGATTATAGATTTCAACATTTTTGTAGCAAATGTTAATAACCTGTGCTCTTCTTTTTTTGGCAGACGCTATTATTCCCTTTTAGTTTTGCAATTCTATGCTAAAGAAACTTTCTAAAATCAACTGCAACCATATGGAGGCCTTGAAAAAAAGAGATAGACTTTTGGAAAGAAAAACGGGGTTAATCGAAGAATTGGCACTTGTAGAGAAATGCTTAAAGATGGTTAGCTCTGCAGTGAATCTCAACGATAGAACAGAAAGAAAATGGGTGATTGAATTGCCTTTGGATGCCTTTGTCCAAACCGCAGATTTTAAAAACTTTAACTGGAAAAAAACTGCAGTGGATCTCATCACGAAATATCAGGTTCCCATGAGCAGTGATCTCATGTACAATAAGGTCATCATAAATTTTGATGCAGCACCATTGAGCCGTCGAACCGTTTTGCAGAACATTAGCTCTTCTTTACATAGTCTCTATAAACATGACAAAATATTGATGAGAGAAAAAGATTTAAAAGAAAACGCATATATCTATGGTTTTCGTGAATTTTTTAATGAAGATGGAAAATTGAAAACTCTGTTTATGAAGCGGTATAGAATGGAGAAGGGGGAGAACCTGATAGGTGAAGTGGTACACGGCCAAAAAATTATTTTAATGTAACGCGATAATAAAAACTAGTTCTTATAAGGAAGGAAAGCCCCTTTCGGGGCTTAGCTAAACAGAAAAGTTGGTTGGGGAACCCGGCATTTAATATGCCGTCTCTTTTCTGAATCAGTTTCACAGCGAAAATAGTAGAATCGAAGCTATCATAAGTACACACACTTTCAACATAGATTTCTTCATTTTACCTCTGATCCTTTCTTTAACATCTATTTGTTCATGCAATGCCCAGTGTATTTGACAGGCAATTACTATTTTTTTAATTAAAACCAAATTTATGACAAAGAAAAATCAACACGTAGTGCCAACTAAGGAAGGTTGGGGTGTGAAAGGGGAAGGTAATTCAAAAAATACCGCTAATACTGAAACAAAGCAGCAAGCCGTCGAGATTGCGAAAGAAATTGCAAAAAACCAAAAAAGCGAATTAGTAATTCATGGCAAAGATGGTCGAATACAAGACAAGGACAGCTATGGCAAAGACCCGAACCCTCCAAAGGACAAGAAACACTAGTAAGAAAGCTGCGTTTCTTAACGAATAGCGGCAATTGATGAAGTCCGTTTTGTCTTGTCCAATTGCCGCATTACTTATACATAATCTTCATTTATGTTAGACGAAATTAAAATCAAATCAACAGTGATTGAACCTATTTCCAAAGAACTTTTGGAATATCATGCGCATTTAAAAGAGGCTGTAATTAAAAGCCAAGAGGCTTTCGAAAAACAGTTATCATATATCAGTGCCGGCTCGTTATCTGTCTCAATGGCCTTTATTAAAAATGTTGTTGGCGAATTAAAACAGTCAAAATATGAAGGGTTTTTAATTGCAGGCTGGTCACTTATGGGAATAACACTACTGATCAATTTATTGTCGCATGTTTTTACCTCCAATTGTCACAATAAGACCATTGAGGAAATAGGCGAAAGAAAGTATAGTTACACTACGGCATTGTGCCGACATAACGATATTAAAAAACTGAACTATGTTTCTATTGGAACATTAATTTTTGGAATAGCCTCAGTCCTAATTTTTATAACCTTAAACATTTAATATGGCAGATAAAGACCAGCCAAAGGCTGACAAACCGATGAGAGAAAACATACCACAAAAATCAGATGGTGATTACTTTCAAAAGGGGCAACAAGGAATTACGCCACCTAAACCGACAAATCCTCATGGTCCTGGTGAAGGCGGGATGAATGAAGGAGTTCCCGGGTGGACTCCTCCAAAGAACGATCAGTAACTTATCGGTCAATAACAGCACTTTAAAACAGCGGTGCTGGTCTTGCCGAAAAAAGTAGCGGGTCATCAATAGCGCCATGTATTAACATAAATTTCCTATAAATGCACTTTCTTTTCCATTGCTTGGCAGCACATATATACTCGACGAATAAATTGTTGAGTACTTTTATGTTCTACGAAACAAGGGGCGCCTCAACTGTCTGTGGAGCTAACTATAGTCAGCTTTTCTGATTAAAACCAAAAGTAATTCACTGTTTATGATAGAACTTGCATTAAATACACTGATAAGAGGAACAGGAAATGAACTGAAAGCATATCTACAAGAAGTGCGTTTTAATCATACCATTCCAAATACCAAAACAATTTCACATTGTTATCACGTTCACCTGGATGGTAACGGAAGGCCACGAATAAACGATTTTATTGATTTTATTGCGACTAAAATTGTTGAATACGGCATTCCAAGAACAGAATTTGAAAAGGCTAAGCAGCATCTGATCACCTATGATTCAGATGTGGAGATTGCAAAATTGCGACGTAAAGCGGAATCACTATTCACTGATTTAAAAAATACAGGTGAAGGAGGTGAAATATTATTGTACATTCTTGTTCAGGAATTTTTGAAGATACCACAACTCCTGTGCAAAATGCCTTTGAAGACAAATTCACAAATGCATTATCACGGAGTTGACGGAATTCATGCTGAATACGATGATAGGAACAATGTTCTTGCCCTTTATTGGGGTGAGTCCAAACTGTACCAAGACATTGGACAAGCAATTACTGCTTGTTTTAACAGTCTAAAAGAATACCTGATCAACCCCAATGGCGCTGATTCACCCCAAGAGCGTGACTTACAGCTTGTAAAAGATGGATTGGATTTAGTTGATCCAAAACTTGAGGATGCAATAATTCAATATTTTGATAAGGATAATCCTTTGTTCAACAAACTGCAATATAGAGGCGTGTGCCTTGTAGGATTTGATTGTGATAAGTATCCGCCACAACCAAACCAAATGATAAGCAATGACTTGAAGCAATTGGTTGAACAGGAAGTCGATAATTGGAACAAAACTGTTGGCAGGGGTGTTGGCGTTCACACTACGCTTGATAGCTTCATTATACACATTTTCTTAATTCCGTTTCCTTCCGTTGAGTCCTTTAGGGAATATTTTTTAAGGGCGCTGCACATTACTCCTTCACAACCTAAAACCAAAAAAGGCAAAAAACCAACTGTGAAAACAACAAAATAAATTAACCACGTGAGTAAACTTCCAGAAAGAATATATCAGCTGAATAGTGTAAAATCACAAGTTCAGTCTATTCTTATTGAATCGGCAAGCACTACTTTTCAAAATCTTAAGTGGGAACACCAAAGGGATAAACTGAGTGATAACATTGACTGGAACAATTTGCTTTCCTGCGCAAGTATCCTTCATCAATCCGAACGATTTGAACACTTGGATTGTGCTCTCCGAATAGCACAGCATTGTTTAGTTTCTTCTACCTCCAATGGAACACAAAAAATTGCTGCAACCGTTATCTTGGAGGCATTGACGAACAAACCGGCAATTGATTTAGCCATTCGCAGGCAGCTTATTACCTCTGAATATAAGGAACAAATCCCCTTGCCATTGAAACTAGAAATGATCAACAGGGATATTAGCAATTCTATTTTAGGAAGTGATGAAGAATTAATTTTCTTAAATAAATTCCAAAAGAAAGTTTTTGATGATTACCAAGACAAAGATTTACTCAGTATATCAGCCCCTACTTCCGCAGGCAAGTCTTTCATTCTTGAACGAATCATTTTGAATGAACTATTGAAGACAGAACATTCAGTTTCTATTGTGTTTATAGTACCTACCAGAGCTTTAATAAACCAAGTAGAACAAGAAATAAGAGCAATGCTAAATGACAACGGCTTGGACAATGTTTTCCTTACATCCATACCACAGTTGCCGGATCAAACTGGTAGCAATACCAATACAATCTTTGTATTTACACAGGAAAGGCTGCATTGGTTCAGAACAGAATGTCCTCGCTTCGGAATTGATTTGCTTATTGTGGATGAGGCTCACAAAATTGAGGATGGTAATAGGGGAATTTTATTACAACAAAAAATTGAAGATTTACTTGCAGATTTCCCAGAAGTGAAAATTTATTTTTCAAGCCCATTTACATCGAATCCCGAATTTTTATTAAAGGGCTTACCCGAAACAAAAACTAAAGCTCCTATAAAGACTGAATTTGTTTCTGTAAACCAAAACCTCATTTATGTCACTCAAAAAAGAGGAAAGCCAACAGAGTGGAGTGTTCAGTTGTGTGTAAAAGATGGCACATTGAAGTTGGGAGAAATTGAACTCAAATACAGACCAACACAGGAATCTAAGAGATTAATTTTTGTTGCGGTAGAACTTGCCGATCCTTTTGGAGGTAACATTATCTATTCGAACCGCCCGTCTGATGCAGAAAAAGCAGCGTTGATTTTGGCTGATGCCTTGCCCGAACAATACGCCGAAATCAGTAATGGCGTCAAAGAATTGATTGAACTTGTAAAGAAGACGGTGCACTCTAAATATGCATTGGCAAAAGTGCTACAAAAGAAAATTGCTTTTCATTACGGAAATATGCCGCCTATCATCAGGCAGGAAATTGAACGTTTATTCAAGAAAGGAGATATCCACTTCTTAGTTTGTACATCAACGTTACTTGAGGGTGTTAATCTACCTGCAAAATCTATTTTTATTCGTAAGCCTAACCGAGGGAATGGCAATCCAATGAATGATTCTGATTTTTGGAATTTGGCTGGTCGTGCGGGTAGATGGGGAAAAGAGTTTCAAGGAAATGTTATCTGTGTTGAGCCGGATATATGGGAACGTAAACCTTCCACTGATAGAAGCAAGCACGAAATAAAAAAGGCTGTGGATATGGTAGCGGAAAGGAAAGATGATTTGATAAAATTTATCGAGGACGGAACTGTACGCAGTTACGCAAATCGCAATTTGGATTTAGAATATGGTTTCGCATATTACTACATAAAACTTCTGAGAGGGACATTTGTTGTTCACGACGAGCTGACACAACAGTTAAATAATATTTTTCAGCAACTTCGGCCAACGATTACATTGCCGGATGATATTATTATCAGAAATCCAGGCATTTCACCAATAGCGCAACAGAATCTATTGAATTATTTCAGAGGCCAACAAAATTCTCCTGAGAGCTTAATTCCTGAACTACCAGAAAGTTTGGATGCCGTTAACAGTTCCTACAGGGGAATTGTTGAAAAGATCAATACATTTCTTTCCGGTGATCCTGTGGCATTGGCTTACTACCAAGCTATTCTAGTTGTAAACTGGATGAGGGGATATCCCCTTTCCAAGCTCATTGATAGTAGCTTTAAATATTGGCAGGGAACTGCTACACCAAGAAAAATTGATAAGGTCATAAGAGATACGATGAAGGATATAGAAGAATTTGCCAGATTCAAATTCGCAAAGTATTCAAGTTGCTACATTGACATTTTACGTTACCATCTTGCAAATATTGACCGTCAGGATTTGGTTGCTGATATCCCGCAACTGAATATGTGGTTGGAGTTTGGAGTATCCCAACAAACACAAATCTCGTTAATAGGTCTGGGCTTGAGCAGGAATACTGCAATCGCCTTGTCGGAATTCATAGCGAATGATAGCTTAACACGTTTACAGTGTATTGATTGGTTGAAGCGTAATGATCCTACGATGTTTAATATTTCACCAATAATGCTCCAGGAAATAGAGAACATTTCTAAGTCTACAGTGTAAAAACAATAGCATGGATAAAATTCTGGCTTCTCACAAAACCCAGGAGAAAGTTTTTACACGGCCTAGAACCGTATTGACAAAAAACTAATTTTTTTAGCATTTTGAACGTAAAGTTGTAAATTTGAAAAGATTTCTACAGCCATGCAATACTCCAACACGACAGATATTAAAAGGCTCAGTTTACGGACATTTTTGGAAGAGATAAAGAAGGGGAACAGCGACTTTTTACACTTATTGAACATCTCTGGAGATTCTTTTGTGGATGCTTCATTTGAAGAACTGTTGTCTAACACTGACGATGTGCTGAGTGGCGTAAATAGAGTTCAAAAAAACTTTTCAAACACTTATTTTGAAATATTCGACAGTTGTTTAATAAAGCACTATGATAACAGGCAAGTAAAGTTTGTTTTCTACACCACTACATCTGACTACAACCAAGTATTTAAAATAGCAACCACACTATTTAGTGAATTGGGATTGGGCATTTACGATTCAAACCGTTTCACACCTTTTACTAACACAAATAAGATTGTTTTGTTGGCGGATGGAAAGGTCACAACTAACGATAATGATATTGTTCATTTCTGGTCACTCAACCAATTTTCTCTTTTACTTCAATACAAGACTGCACCATTGCGGCAATTTTCGCTGATGCTGACTATAAATCCAGCGAAGGGAAAAGATAAAACAATTAGAAGGAAAGGCACAATTCTAAATATTTTAAGTACTGATATCAACGAAGCACTTTTTCTTTTAGAAGAAACTGATTTAAGATACAATCAAACTGAAACAGGATCTATTTATATTGATTATGACTTTTGTTTACCTAAAAAAGAGTTAGGCGTTTTTGATAAGATAACTATTCGCATTTTCGACGAGAAAAGAGTATTTCGGACAAATGTACAGACCCATGTAACCTTTATTGCTTCGAAAATATCGGTTTCTGAAATAGCAATGGTAACTGAGAAATTAATAGCTATCTATGGGCCAGATGATTATAGTTCAGAAGAAATGGAATTACACGAAAGAGAAACAATTGAAGAAGGAAGATTTTGGCTGGGAAGAAAATGGGATTTAAATGAAGCACATGGTCTATGGGATATTTCAGATAAGGGCCAAAAACTACTTTATTCTGTTTCGATTGACTTTGAACCAAATGAGGGGTTTAAGCTATTTATTTTAGCCTATCACCGATTAGCTAGTATGTCGTCGAACTTTTGATTCCTATTTGAGACATCTTACCAGGAAAACGAGCTGTATACGTCGCTAAATAGACATTTGACAAAAACCATAAGGGAGAACTCAATACAATAAACTCCTGTATATCTCACGGATTTAATTGAAGGCTCTAATACACCTTACCTGTTTAAAATCATAATTGCCCTCAATTTTATTTGTGATGAAAATTCAATGTCTTGTACATAGAATAGTTGAAAGATTTGGACTGACTTAGTGATGAATAATCAATGGACCTTCTCAAAGAGGAGGTTGAGAATGAACGACAATGAGTTAGTGAGAATCTGGAAACAGCGAGTACAAGAATTTTTAAATAAAGGATAACAGGTTATATTTGTTATGACAGGTAGAAAGCGAAAAAAAGTATCTAATACTGGCACACAATACAGCTCTTTTAATTTTCACGACACTCATACGACACACGTCACAAATAAATAATTGATGCTCAAAGATTGAAGAATTCAGTCCTGGGCACAATTAAAATTTAAAAGCCTTGATAGTATTTACTTTCAGGGCTTTTCTATTTTCAATGGGACGCCTCAGGGGATGAATCAAACAGCCAGCAGGGCATTTCTTCAAAAATTGAAAATGATCTTTTTTTCAATCCTTTCTTCAATCTTTTATAGCTAATTCTTTTATTTGATCCGGTAGCCCGGTAAACCAATCTTCCCTCATCTACTTCAACATTCATCTTTATAATACGTGGTTTTAAAAGATAAACTTCCCTCCAATTGACCATGCCAATTTGAAGAGATTCATTAAAATAGTTGAATTTAATTTCTTGCAACATTCAGTATTGAAAATTAATGTATGTTGTTGCAAGAACTTGCGCCAATCGGCGAGTTAGCCGCAAACGACACAAGCTCACTAAAGAAAAGTTTCAATCATGTATAAATTTGTTTATTGGTTTTTCTATAAGTATTTCATGTGGCACAAGAAGTTCAAGTCGTCGTTTGTTGCTTCTTCAGTAGTGGGGCTTACTATTAGCCTCCACATACTTTTGGTTCTTTCCCTTGTAAAGCAGCTCACGGGATTGACAGTAATGCCATTTTTAACAGGCTATGAATACGGTGCAAGAAAATGGATATTGATTTTATGCATATTACCGCTGTTCTTTGCTTTGGACTTTCTTTATTTCCGCAAGAGAAAGGATGTCATCTTAGAAAGCTACAATGGTCGGGAACCATTCACCATTAAAAATATTTCCTTAATTCTTCTGATGATGGTTGTGCCGCTTATATTGATTTTTGTGCTTAATTAAGAGGAAGCCAGATGTCAAAGCCAAAAGCGGCTAACACAAGTTTGCCAATATACCGGCTGACGCATAATCATTCAGCATTTGTTCTTTAATCAACATTTGAATAACTTACCAAGCAGACGGAATGCTAATGCCGGTACATCGGCAAGCCCTTCACGTTAGCCGTAATTGTTAAATAGCATCCCGAAAAAAAATAACGACTATGAATTTCGAAAAACTGGTTCCAAATATTTTTTATGTAGACATTAATGATGGCTTGAAATTATTTGTAGATTGCCTGGGGTTTAACATTGGACATGATGAAATAAAATCTAGTCAACCATTTTGTGTATTAGAAAAAGATGGGTTGAGAATAAACCTTTTTGAGAATGCAGGGCTTGCTAAAGAGCATAATCCTGAATTTAGATTAGTGACCAAAAATATTGAGGAAGTTTATGCAAAGGTTTCTAAATCCCATCCCGAATTTCTTCATCCGAATCTAAAAGCAATTACCCTTCGTCCTTGGGGTGCAAAAGAATTTGCAATTACGGACAAACAATTAGGAGTTATTATCCAGCAGTGGTGAAATACAACAACTACGGCTAACAAACGGTTTTGCGCAATTGGGGGCAGACGGAAGGAGTTCAGCTGTACATCATTTCCCAACTTCAGTAATCGGCTTGACTGGTTCTAAACCACTGCGGCATTTTGCTACGCTCTTAGTGCCGCAGCTTCAATGTGGTTAAATAAAAATTTCGTTTCTTTATCGGGTTGACGGGCTGAGCAGACGGAATTCTAATTCCCCAACTGCGCAAAGCCGCGACGTTGTGTGCAACCTTTATGACGCTCCCTACTGACATTAAAAATCGTTTAGACAAATTATTTACAGCTATTTCTGACAGACAGGAAGTGGAAAGACTTTTACTTTCACTTTGGACAACATCTTTAAACGTCGGCGAGGAGCAATTAGCAAGAAGCATATTGGTTTTGTCAGACGGAAAAGTTTCAGAGGTTAAAAATATTTTCAACTCAGACTTTATGGGAGACCCAAGAGATATAATAATGAGTGCAGAAGCAAAAGCAGACAATCCAGGACACTACTTTACTGACCCATTTTTTGACACAGACCTTATTGAACCGCCACAAGAGCTTGACGGAGCAAAAGTAATCAAGTGGGCATGGTCAGGACACAAGCCATTTGGATTTGTCGGTAACGACGACGACCCAGAAAGAGACATTATCTATGGACTGGCAATTTGCAGTTATGGAGAAAACGAAGGTATCTATCGTTTTAGTTGTGACAGAAATTGGGAAGTAATTATGGACGGTTACTACGACACAATAGAACAAGCACTTGACCAATTACCAGACCAATATAAAAATGTAGAACCTGATTGGCAGACACGATAAGGTATGCACACAACATTGGTATTGCCAATAGTGGGGCTGGACATTTGGAGCAATCAGCAACGGTAATTCTGTTGTACTGCAGTTCGGGGCTTGACGAATAAAGCAGAGCTTTAGTTCTTAATATTTAACTTTATCGAAAAGCCAGGCAGCGGTTCCGGCGGACGAATATAATGGCTTTGTGCAAGTGGAGCGTGACGTTGTTACTTCAGCTCTATACAAGTCCCAGCTTCAGTTTCAGCTGGACAAACAACACCGAGCAATTGAATAAACAATGAACATTAATTTATAAATTGAGCAGCGTTTATTGGCAGACGGAATGCTAATTCCCCACCTGCACAAAACCCTGTTCGTTGGCTGCTATAAAATTACACAACATGAAAAGGACATTACATACAATTTTTACAATTCTGATTTTTGCTGTTTTATTTGCCAGAATACTTGGTTGGTTTATAAATTTCGATAATGATATTGACAAAATTTTGAACACGGCAATGTTCACGCTTATTGGAATAGCTTATATCGTCATGGGCTTTATATGGGACAATAAGCTACAGCAGTTTGTCATATTGATTTGCGGGGTGCTACTAATAGGTTTTAACTTCCTTGAGAGTAATACAACACTCAATATTATTGGAATTGTTTGCATTTTGACACCTATGATTATTGCAAGGCTTGACAAAAAAGAGAAAAAGGAGTTAGTATAGTGCTGACTGACAAGAACTGTAGATTTTTCATGTTTTACGACTTCTTATCGTTTTAGAGATTTAGAAAGACACGAAAGGATGATTCTAAGGAAGTTGTTTTAGAGTGTCACGACAAGTGCAGCTACTGAAGTTATAGAACTTTCCTTTCCCGACGGGTCTCCCGCAAATACAAACAGCGCATATTGTCTTGTCCTGAAATAGGTTTACACTAAAGAGGTAAACTTATGCAATATGCTCCCCGTATTAATGGTCGATTTGCTCAGGTATATTCAGAATCTTTTCGACGAAAGGTAATAGAAGAATATCTGAGTGGTAATGTATCGAAGATGTTTTTGCTTCGCAAGTATAACATCAAAATGAAAAGCTGTATTCAAAGGTGGATGAAGCTCTATGGTTATGCGGATCACAAACAGCCGGTAATTATTTGCCCACGTTGGTCTTCCTTCATCAGGGTCTCACCCGCAGCCATACCGTTGTTGGGTGTTTTCACCAACAACCGAAGCCTGGCCTGTGAAGAAACTGCTATCTTTCTTATTATATAGCATGCCTGGTCTTACAGAATACTATCCACAGTTTTTCACGGCAACCATCTTAGAATGGAAGCCTCTTTTGCAAGAAGATAAATACAAAGGGATAATACTGGATAGTCTGCACTTCCTTGTAGAAAACAAAAGAATAGCTCTGTATGGATTTGTCCTTATGCCCAACCATATGCACCTCATCTGGCACATAGCAGAAGGACACAAAAGAGAAAATGTGCAAAGAGATTTTTTAAAATATACAGCACAAAAAATAAAAATGGACCTGGAGCAAAACAATAAACAACTGCTGGAGCAGTTTAGGGTGAATGCAAAAGACAGAACCTACCAGATATGGGAAAGAAATCCATTAAGCATTGATATTTATTCTGAGAAAGTACTGAAACAAAAGCTTTCCTATATTCATCAAAATCCTTTACAGGAAAAATGGAGATTATGTAGTAGAATGGAGGAGTATCAATATTCATCTGCTGGTTTTTATGAGACAGGAAAAAGTGAATGGCAATTCTTAAGTCATTATCTTGGCTAAGGCTTCAGTTGTTGGTGCAGCCCGACACAAGGCTCGAAGGAACACCAACAACGGCAAAAAAATAAGGGCTGATGAATAGATGCTGAACAAATTAACTTTAATCAGCAGCAGGTAGTAAATGAAGCGGAAGTCTTCCAAATACCCTTACTTCTTAAAGCTGTAAAACGTTGTGCGTCATTTAAAGTTTATTAATTTCAGCGGAGTGTTATCTTGCCGCTGATCAGATGGCTATAAAAAATAAATCAATAATTATCTTATGAACAACTCAAGGCTTACCCAAAAAGAAATTATTTGGACCTCACTGATTGCAGGATGGATTGTATTAAACCTATTTTTATTGCTACATGGTGGTAAAGCAAGCACCTGGGAGCCACTTTGGAAATCTGATTTTAGGACAAAAATTAATCGAAGCCCACATGAATTATTTTATCCGTTTGAAACATCATCGTTGGCTTTTTATGACCTGGATGAATTTCTAGCCTTCATTCTTACACCCATAACCATTTTTGTTGTTTTTTTCTTCCTGTCAAGATTAGTTTTAAGGAGAAATAATTGATATACCCATGCACAACATATTTATTAAATGGCTGTACGTGTCATACCTTTTACCTTTAAACCACTGATCAAGGGTAGCAAGTCAATGAAGCTACTGTATTTTGGACTACAGGAGACCGTCGGGAAAGAGAATTATTCCCTATGTTTCAACAGTGATTTCTGGTCCATAATTTTTTGTTGCGCCGATTCTATTGTGATCAAACCGCGTTGAGGCCGATCGAGCTCCAGCACGGTGTAAATAGTGAAAGTTGTCATAAGGGCAAAAGCCGTAATCATGATCAGGTTGCGTTTTTTTGCTTTATGGCTATAGCCCGACATAAATGCAGATACCAGCGTGAGTAATAAGAGCATTACCAATATCAGGAACGGAATCCTGGCTTCACGCAGCGCATTTCTTTCTATAACCAAATCAATCATCTCCGTGAGTTTGGTAATCATTTGTTGCGAACTAATCAGGTTGGCCGGATCACGGGAAAGCAAGGTGGCTTTTTTCCACATTCGGTTAAATATCTCCTCTGTTTCCTTTAAAGCGGCATTACGTAGTTCATCCCGAAAATTCGCTTGATAATAAGCCATGCGTGTATCAATATACCTGTCAAACTCAGGTATGAATTCTTTTTTGACACTATCCGGATACATATCCAGGCGTAAAATCGCCCCACCAATTGCATTGGCCTCATGTACGGCTAAACTTCTTCGCGATTCAAATTTGGTAGCACCCATTCCAAATGAAAAAGCAAGCATCAGTGCCAAAAGACCCAGTAAGGAACCTTCCAGCGTGCCCAAATTTTCAGGGATATCCTCCGGCTTTTTTTCAGAAAGCCTTTTGCGATAATTAAAGCCTAACCAGTTCGCAAAAAGTATCAAAAGGAAAACAACAGTCGCAGTCACCCAGGCAGGTATTTGAAAAAAAATATTGTCCATATAATTTGAATTAGAAATTTGAAATTGCCTTTCCCTCCGGGTCTCCCGCTGATGAAATCATCGCATATAAAAACATGTCTCGTCCTAAAATAAGTTAAAAGTGATTAATTGCATGTTGGCGGGCGACCCTTCGGGAAAGAAAAGTTTTGCATCTCACTCAAGTTTGTTTGCTACCAATTTACCATCGTTCACGATCAGGCGAATATCTTTTAACGCTTCCAGGGATACGAGGGGATTTGCTCCCAATATAACTATGTCAGCTTCCAATCCTTTTTTAACTGCCCCTGTCCTTTTTTCTATACCCAGGCATGTTGCCGAACCATTTGTCATGATCTGCAGGATCTTCATCGGCTTAAGTCCCGCCTTTTGAAAATACAGCGCTTCATCAGCCATTGACAAATCCGAATTTGTATACCTTAAATCAGTGCCCGCTGCCATTGGAATATCTAAACGAAAGCATTGAACAGTCAGTTTATTGCGAAGCGGTATGCCTGTCCGCCTTCTTTCCTGAAGTATGGGATTGTCTCTGTCCTCTGGCCTTGACGGTTGTTGGGCTCCCCCGGTGAATGTTGGAACGAAATAGATTTTTTTCTTTTTCATCATGGCAATGGTGGTATCAGTTATGAAGGTACCGTGTTCAATGGAACGAACACCTGCCTTTACTGCAGCATAAGATCCTTCATCGCCGTGGGCGTGGGCCGAGGCGTAACGTCCTGCTTTTCCTGCTTCATCAACAATCGCTGCAATTTCTTCATCGGTAAAGGTTCGTTTGCGCGGGTCTGTTTCTGGCGTACCTGCTCTTTCGGTTGCAAGGAACTTGATATGGTCAACACCCCGGGAGACGAGTGCCCTGACAACTCTGCGTACATTTTCCGTTCCTGAAACACGAGGCTTCATGTCCGATAGTTCCGGAAAATCTTCGAAGAAAGCAGGGAACATATCCGGTCTCATTTGATAACCGCCGGCAATCACGTCCGGCATATCTCTTTGGCCCCTTCGATGCGCCTCCCGTATCTCTATGTCCAGGAAATGATCACAGTGCATTGTTCTTACCGTAGTGGCACCCAGTAACAGAGCAGTTTGCGCAGCCTTAACATTACCAAAATGCACATGCGCATCAACATAGCCGGGCATCAGCCATTTACCTTTCAGATCAATGATCAATGCATTGGACGGAACAATATTTTTTCCCTTTTGAACACTTGCAATTTTTCCATTAGTAATGATTACCGTGACATTCTCCAGGGGCTTGTTTGACATTCCGTCAATCACATTAGCATGCTGGAAGACAAGAATGCTGGAGTCTATTTGTGCAGGAGCGGCTACTACCTGGAAAATAACAAAAACGAAGGCAACTAGTTTTTTCAAAGTAGTGCTTTAAGATTAGTGACCTGAATTTAATTCGATTTTCTGACTTGTGGGCGGGGCATTACACAATTGATTTGTCTAATGGACATATTCTCAAATAGCAGGATCATAAAATAATCCACCTGTGCACTGTAGGTATACAATACTGCTCTTCGGGTTTTTATCCGAAATATTGAATTCAACTATTTTTTTTGGAAACCGGATTCATTCACAAATCAAAAGTTTTTCACCCGCACTTTCGCATGGAGTGCTACCTTAGAGAATCCTGCCCGAATATTCTGGCATAATGCTTAACAATGAAGGTGACAACAAGTACCGTTTCAGATATCTTATCTCATTTACGACTTAATTTTCTTAACGATAGTGATGTGCGCAAATATGAGGAACCATTCCGTTCTGAACTCTATAGTTCAGACCAGATGGACCGTCATGGCAAGGCCGTTGCACGATCTCATAAACCTCAAAAAAGACATTCGAATGACAAGCTTCTGAAGCGCCTCGAGAGTAATGAAAGATCCCTATTGGAAGTTCGCAACCTTCTCGTGGAAAGTATTCGCTCCGGCAAAACCATAACACCAGCCTCGGAATGGTTGCTCGATAATTTTTACCTGATAGAAGAACAGATCGTTATTGCAAGAAAACATTTACCAAAAGGATATAGTGAAGCACTCCCCTATTTGGCCTCCGGTGTTTCGGAAGGCCTGCCGCGTGTTTACGATATTGTTCTTGAAATTATTTCGCATAGTGATGGCCGTGTAGACATATCCAGCTTAACCAGTTTTATTGCCAACTACCAGGCTGTATCCGTTCTTACATTGGGAGAATTGTGGGCAATACCCATTATGCTCCGGTTGGCAGTTATTGAAAACCTCAGGAGAATTGCGGGTAAAATAGCACTGGATGTCATTGATCACAACCTTGCCGATCACTGGGCCGATAAAATGATCGATACTGTAAAAGAGGATCCGGCAAACTTAATCCTTGTGATTGCCGATATGGTGCGCACAAAGCCTGTATTAGACAGTCATTTTGTTGCCTGCTTTACACGCAAGCTGCAGGGTAATGGCCCTGCACTGGCTTTGCCACTAAGCTGGATGGAGCAACAATTATCTTCAACAGGTAATAGTAGCATCGATCTTGTTTTGCAGGAAAATCAGAAACAGGCTATCGACCAGGTATCGGTCCGCAACAGCATCGGTACACTTCGTTTAATTGGATCAACGGATTGGCGTGAGTTTGTTGAAACACTGAGCACGGTTGAACAGGTGCTGCGGCAGGATAAAACCGGCACGTATCCCCTGATGGATTTTGCAACAAGGGACAGGTATCGCCACGTTGTGGAAAGGATCTCCAAATCATGCGATCTTTCAGAAACAGAGATTGCCGAAAAAGCCGTCGTATTAGCACAAGCAAATAAAAATGATGACCCCGTTTCTGAAAAAAAGAAACATGTCGGTTATTATTTAATTGATGATGGTTTGGTGGAAACTGAGCAGGCGTCGTGCATGCGTTATTCACTGCGATTAAAATTGGACAGGGCGGCAGGCAAAATGCCAGTGTTCCTTTATATTCTTTCTATTTTCTTCCTGGCAAGCTTGTTAACCGGGGGTTTGCTGTACATCGTCAATACAAATGCCGACCACAGTTGGAAGATATTAATTGTTATTGGATTGCTCTCTTTTTTGGGATGTCTCCAGCTGGCCGTTTCTCTTGTCAATTGGATCTCTACCATCTGGGTGCAGCCGCAATTTCTTCCGCGAATGGATTTTTCAAAAGGTATTCCGTCGGAGTGTCGCAGCCTGGTTGTTATTCCTACCATGCTTTCAAGCGAAGCATACATAGAAGACCTGATTGAGGGTTTGGAGATACGATACCTTGCCAACATTGAAGCGAATGTTCATTATGGATTATTAACTGACTTTAGCGATGCAGATGCTGCTACCATGCCCGGAGATGAAAACCTGGTAGCATTGGTAAAGAAAAGAATTGAGGAGCTAAATAAAAAATATCCAAATCAACAGGAAGATACCTTCTGCCTTTTTCATCGTTCACGCGTATGGAATAAACGCGAAAAAAAGTGGATGGGATATGAACGTAAGAGGGGAAAACTGTCGGCATTGAATGCGTTTTTACGAAAACGCGGACAACATGATTTTTCATTGGTTATTGGCGACCAGGAAACGCTGGCTAATGTAAAATATGTAATTACTCTCGACTCGGATACGCAATTGCCAAGAGAATCGGTTTGGAAATTCATTGCCACCATGGCACATCCTTTAAACCATCCTCTTTATGATGACCACAAAAAAAGAGTGACCAGTGGTTATGGTATTTTACAACCACGTGTAGAACCAAGTATTCCAAAAACCGCCAGTTCTCTTTACCTGCAAATGCAGGGAAGTTTGTCAGGAATAGATCCATACACCCAGGTTTCATCCGATGTGTACCAGGATGTCTTTGGAGAGGGATCTTTTATTGGAAAAGGCATTTACGATGTTGATGCATTTGAAAAGGCATTGCATGAACGATTACCCGAAAACCGGATACTCAGTCACGACCTGTTGGAAGGATGTTTTGCCCGTTCCGGTTTGTTAAGCGACGTGTATTTATATGAAGAAAGCCCAGCACAATATTACACTGATGTAAAACGCCATCACCGCTGGATCAGGGGCGATTGGCAAATTGGTGCATGGATGCTTCCGTTTGTTTCGGACCGGGATGGACGCCTCAGGAAAAACAAACTTTCTGCATTATCAAGATGGAAAATATTTGACAATCTCAGGAGAAGCATAACGCCTCTCGCTTTGATCTTTCTTTTATTAATGGGATGGTTTGCATTACCCTTCCCATGGTTCTGGACTGCAGTAGTTACTATCATTGTATTATTGCCGTTGATGGCTGCTGCCGGCTGGCAGTTGATCAATAAACCGGAGGATATTACTATCGACTCTCACTTTGTTGAAGTGGGAAAAACGGTCAGGGAGTTTTTGATCAGGTTTGTTTTTGGTTTGGCAGTACTTCCTTACGAAGCCTATAATAACCTGGATGCCATTATACGCACCAACTGGCGCATGATTATTTCGAAAAGGAAATTATTGCAATGGACCCCTTCCGCCGCATCCAGGGGTCATCGTAGTGATCTGCCTGCTGCCTACTCAAATATGTGGATAGCACCCCTGCTTGGTATTATCACTACTGGTTTTTTGATT